>Ga0302268_1000123_pt1 | contig 47545 bp, 50 predicted proteins | sample III_Bog_E2_1_FD_194554 | JGI IMG/M metagenome (GOLD analysis project Ga0302268, IMG submission 194554) | Peat permafrost microbial communities from Stordalen Mire near Abisko, Sweden - III_Bog_E2_1 | ecosystem: Environmental > Terrestrial > Soil > Wetlands > Peat | place: Sweden: Abisko... | reverse complement strand
GTACAGAACAAATTAGGAAATTTATTATTATAACCGGCAGGTATTACGTCAGTATCTAACATTGCTACTGCTGACATAGGTTTCGGTGGCACATTGGTGGAGCTTGGACAACTTCTTTTTTTGGTAACCCGTAAATCTGATTGTTGACAACCAATATTGGACCCACTAGTACCACAAATCAAGGACTGTGCTACCACATTATAATAAGCATTAGGAGCTGGTGTCGTAATGGTTGGTCCTGATTGGCTTATACTAAAATTACCGTGTTGCTGAGCAGCTGGGACTAGAGTTATTGGGTTGGAACTGTCTGTTCCTAGATGATCGCAGGTTGATTTATTAAAAATTAATGAGCATAAATTTATGGTGGTGATGGTTGGGTCTGGGTTCTTTACGATAGTTCTTGATCCAGTTGATGTATCTACTAAAAAAATATTGGCAGTAGAATTTGTTTTCAGGATATTATCTATGGAAGCGCTAATGATAGAATTAGACATTGTGGTTGCGGTTAATAATTGAGTCTTTTGTATAGAATTGTCAGAAATTTGTTTTCCGCTAGCGGTAATTTTTATTAATACAATACCAGTAGCTGTCAGTACGGAGGTTAATAACAAGCTAGCTATTAGAAACATTCCCTGTTTAATTTTTCTATGCATAAATAATATTGTTGTTTAATAAGTAGTTTTTAGCAATGTTATTGGTGGTTTTATATCAAATGATTTTATTGCGAGAATATAATTCAGAATAGGACTATATTCAGTGAGCTTATATTAATTAGATATTTTTACTACGGTACTGTTAGTTAGATCATAGCTTAAAGTAGTTGGATCATATGCGTTAGTATAAACAAATGGAGACTGAATAATAACTAATTTATATAAATATTTGTCACCAGTTGGATCAGTTGTTGTATTAGTAAATGTTGCAGTGTTATTAAAAATATTAAAGTTTACTATTCTATTAATATTAAAAACAGGTATTGATGATCTTAATAAAATTGCTAATTTAATGCCATTAGATTTATAAGTAACAGCTGGATTAGCATTAGACAAAAGTGGTAAAGTTGCTATTTTATTGTTGGGATCAGTTATATCTGCCACTATAGGAGCTACATAAAAACCAGCAAATTGCGCTTTACTGATAATTGGGATATATGATACACCACTAGCTGCTCCATTGGTTGGTAATGTTAGACTTGGGTTTAGACTTGGGTCTGAACATGTAGCATATCCATCTAATAATGATAATGCGGTTGAGGTTGGCTTTTTAAAAAAAATAGTTATTAAATTAGTACTAAGTGTTGCTTGTTGTCCTGAACAAAGCAATGTGCCGTCCATACGTAACGTGGGATCTATACTGCCTGCGTACCATAAAGAAAAATTAGCTGAATTACCGTCGGCACTTATTTTAAAAAGATTTTGGTTGGTAGGGGCGTTGTTATATCCATTAGAAAGTAATACTTTCCCAAAAAAATTATTAAGTATCCTAGCAGAAGATTCTAATTCGGAAGTGGCTTTGATAATTTGAAAGTTATTACTAACAGTAAAAGACACTTTAACGATAACTGCTAATATAAAAGCACCAAGTGCTGAACTAATCATCAAACCAATTAGGTTCATGCCAGAAATTTTAAATTTAGTAATTTTTCTCATAAGAGAAAGTATAAGTTAATTTTGTAATCTTATGGTTGCCGCGCGCTCCAAAATCTACTAAAATGGAGCATATGGGCTCCAAAAAAAAATATATAAATAGATTGCTAGAAAATTCAATAATCAGAGCATTAGATCGTAATAAAAGCGTTTTATTATTAGGGGCTCGTCAAACAGGCAAAACAACATTAATTAATAGGTTAGCAGCTAATTTTACTGTCTCTTTTATTCAACCAACAATTAGACAGCGTTATGAGCAACAACCAGGGTTGCTGTTAGGGGAAATAGAGGCTTTAGCAGAACAGCTAAATACTAAGCCATTGGTAGTTATAGACGAAATACAAAAAATTCCAGAGATTTTGAATGTAGTACAAGATTTAATAGATCGAGATATTGCAAAATTTATTTTAACTGGTTCGTCTGCTAGAAAATTATATTCTGGTTCAAAAATTAATTTACTTCCTGGTAGAGTGGTATCTTTAAGGTTGGATCCGTTAACTTATCTTGAGATTGCTAAAATTAATAATAAAATCGCTGCTGCTGTTAACTTAAATACTTCATTAAAAGAATTGTTATTGTATGGGACATTACCTGGGGTATTTACTGTATTAGATTCAAATGATAAAGAAATAGATTTAAGTTCTTATGTTACTACTTATTTAGAAGAAGAAATTCGTGCTGAGGCTGTTGTGCGTAATGTTGGTTTTTTTTCAAGATTTTTGCATTTAGCTGCTTCTGAATCTGGCAATATAGTAAATTTTCGTAAACTTTCTCAAGAGATTGGAGTGGCTCATACGACCATCGCATCTTATTATCAAATTTTAGAAGATTGTTTAATTGCAGAACGTATTGATCCATTAATAAAATCTCAGACTCGGCGTAAATTAATTAAAACTCCTAAATATTTATTTTTTGATTTAGGAATAAGGCGCGTAAGTGCTCTTGAAGGAATTAAATTACCAGAAACATATTTAGGAAAATTGTTTGAACAATTTGTTGGATTAGAGTTAGTGCGTTTAGCCAGAGCAAATAATATAGATCACAAAGTAAAAATTCATTTTTGGAGAGATGTAAATGGGCAAGAAGTTGATTGGGTAATTGTTAAAGATGATCTGTTAATTCCAATAGAAGTAAAACTAACAGACAAACCTAATTTATCTGATATTAAACATCTTAAATTATTTAAAGAAGAATATAATAATGTCATTAACGCTTATGTAGTATGTCAAACTTTAAGGAAAGTAAAATTATCAGATGGTATATATGCTATTTCTTGGCAAGAAATAGCTGAATTAATTTTGTAATCTTATGCCGTCAAACTCGGATTTGCCAGCATTGCCTTTGCTTAGTTTGATCATAAGTCGCAGTTCGTTTTCTGAATCTGCATGTTGGATTGCTTCTTCGTAAGTAATTTTATCAGCTTTATGTAAATTAAATAGTGCTTGGTCAAAAGTTTGCATGCCAATAGTTGAACCTTTAGACATCAATTCTTTTATGGCGGAGATCTCTCCTTTCCTGATACTTTCTGAAATAGCTGGGGTATTTATTAAAATTTCAACGGCTGGTATTCGTCCTTTACCGGTGGCTACGGGAATTAATTGTTGAGCGATTACCGCACGCAAGTTTAACGATAAATCTGTTAGTAGTTGTTGGCGTTTTTCATGTGGAAAAAAATTTACTATTCTGTCCATTGCTTGATTGGCATTATTAGCATGCAGTGTTGCTAAACATAAATGGCCAGTTTCTGCAAAATTAATGGCATAACTCATAGTTTCTTGGGATCTTATTTCTCCGATTAAAATCACATCTGGTGCTTGGCGCAGAGTGTTTTTTAGAGCTAAGTCAAAAGATTCGGTATCAATACCAACTTCTCGTTGAGTGATAATGCTTTTTATATGCGGATGAACAAATTCAACTGGATCTTCTATGGTAATAATATGACCAGATGAATTTTTATTTCTATAACCAATCATAGCAGCGAGTGTACTACTTTTTCCAGAACCAGTGGCTCCTACTAATATAACTAATCCTCTTTGTAACATTATAAATTCTGATAAAGCTGATGGTACTTGTAACTCTTCTAATGCTGGGATTTTAGTTTCTATACGGCGCAGTACTGCGCCAACATGACAGCGTTGATAAAAAGCATTTACCCTGAATCTACCAATATCAGTTTGTAAAGCAAAATTGCATTCTTTCTTGTTGGTAAATTCTGTTTTTTGATTTTCGTCCATCATGGAAAATATTATTTCGGTAGTTTGTTGGGGGGTAAAAGCTGTGTCACCTAAGTTTTTTATATTACCATCAGATTTTATGCAAGCAGGCATGCCAACAGTTATAAATAAATCAGAACCTTTTTGTTCGACCATTTTTGTTAATAAATCAGATACCATTGACATAAATTAATTTCCATTTTGAATGTGTTTATTCTTCGGTGGTTGAGCCTTTATCTGATGTTTTAAATAAATCTTTATTTTCTGCTTTAGTTCTAGCAGTTTTTGCGTCTACTTCTCCTCTTTCAACTAATTTTTGCAAAGCTTGATCTAGAGTTTGCATACCAATAGCGCGTCCAGTTTGAATTACAGAATACATTTGTGCTATTTTGTTTTCTCTAATTAAATTACGAATAGATGATACGCCTATCATAATTTCGTGTACTGCTACTCGACCAGAAGGTTGTTTAGGGAGTAAGGTTTGTGATATTACTGCTCGAATTGAATCAGAAAGCATTGTACGTACTATATCTTTTTCTGCTCCAGGAAACACGTCAACAATACGATTAATTGTTTTTGCAGCTGAAGTGGTGTGTAGAGTGCCAAATACCAAGTGACCAGTTTCTGCAGCAGTTAGTGCCAATCTAATAGTTTCTAGCTCGCGTAATTCTCCAACTAAAATAACATCGGGATCTTCTCTTAATGCAGAACGGAGAGCTTCGGTGAATCCTAAGGTATCTCTATGTACTTCTCGCTGAGAGACTAAACTTCTTTTGCTAATATGTACAAACTCTATCGGATCTTCTATTGTTAAAATGTGGTGATGTTTATTAGTGTTTATATAATCAACCATGGCGGCTAAAGTAGTACTTTTACCACTACCTGTAGGACCAGTTACTAAAATTAATCCTCTAGGAGTTTCTGATATTTCTTTAAATATATCGGGACATTTTAGGGCTTCTAGGCTTAATACTTTAGATGGAATTGTTCTAAATACGCCACCAGATCCACGATGTTGATTGAAAGCATTTACACGAAATCTGGATAAATTTGGTACTTCGAAAGAAAAATCTATTTCTAAATCTTGATCATAGGATCTACGTTGTTTGTCATTCATAATATCATACAGCATCGTATGTACATCTTTGTTAGATATTGGTTCCATATCTAATTTACGTATGTCGCCATCTACCCTAATAACAGGGGGCATATCTGCAGATAAATGTAAATCTGAAGCGCGATTTTTTACTGCAAAAGCTAATAATTCTGTGATTTCCATTGTTTACCTAATTATATTTTAAATCTATAAGATACAATGTTAAACTTAGCACTTATTTTTTTGTTTTGTTGGGGATGAATATACAATGAAAAACTATACAAACTTAATAGCGTTTCTAGTAGTGATAGCACATGGGTGATGATACAATTAGCATATACATACATTTTCCGTGGTGTGTAAAAAAATGTTATTATTGCGATTTTAATTCTTATGCGATTAACAAATCAATTCCTGAACAATTATATATAGAAAAACTTTTAGCAGACTTTGATGCTAATTTGGAATTGGTACTGCAAACTGGTAAAAACCAATTAACCAGCATTTTTTTTGGTGGTGGAACCCCTAGTTTGTTGTCTGGTGCAGCTATAGCAAAAATTTTAAATTATATAAACAAAAAAATTGTTTTTTCAGATGGTTTGGAAATAACTTTAGAAGTAAATCCAGGTACTATAGAGCAAGATAGTATGCCTAGTTATAAAGCTGCTGGTATTACTAGAATTTCTCTTGGGGCACAAAGTTTTCAAGATGATAAATTAAAAACATTAGGGCGTATTCATAAGACTTGTGATATAAAATTTACTCTAGATAATATAATTAAAACAAATTTTGACAGCTTTAATATAGACTGCATGTATGGTTTGCCAGAACAAACTGTTGCGGATGCCATGCATGACTTAAATACACTGTTATCTTTTGCTCCGCCTCACATTTCTTGGTATCAATTAACTATGGAGCAAAATACACTATTTTATAGTCGTCCTCCTCGATTACCAAACGAAGACACAATATGGGAAATATATAATCATGGTTTAAATGAATTGAGTAATAAAAATTATATTAATTATGAAATATCGGCTTTTTCTCAAAAAAAGTATCATTGTCGGCATAATTTAAATTATTGGCAATATGGTGATTATTTAGGTATAGGGCCTGGGGCGCATAGCAAAATTACTGATTTTAATAATTTTAGAATTGTTAGATTAGAAAAAACTAAAAATCCTAAAGAATATTTAACAAATTTAGATAATAAAGTAATTTGCAAACAGCAGATATTAACTAAGAAAGAAATAATTTTTGAATTTATGTTAAACAATTTAAGGTTACAACAAGGATTCTTAAAAGAAGATTTTGCACACAAAACCAATTGCCATATTAGTGATATTAAAGATGCATTAGATGTTGCTGTTAAGAAAGACTTGCTAGAAATAACAGGGAATATTATAAAGCCAACTGCGCTTGGTAGACGATTTTTAAATAATTTACAGGAATTGTTTGTTTAATAAACTTAGTATTCGTTCGTGTAGTTTAGTATTTTTAAATTTATTACGCACCATTCAGAGCGTTAATAGATTAACGGTGAGTTTTATTCTTTCAGGGTGCTTCATAAATTTAAAAAATACTAAACTACATGAACAGTAACTAAACTTATTATCTTCTAGTCATTCTTCGAGAAAGAGGATTTCTGATGTTTGGATCATCTTTAGCTCGCAGACCTTTGATAGTACCGCGGCCGCCACCGTTACCCCCAGAGCTGTCATCGCTATCATCGTCTTTAGCTAATTCTTTTAAAGATAACTGTTGTTTTCTGATATTAATTAATTCAGAAAGTTTTTGATGATCGTTTGGATATGACATTAACCACTGATGGGTAAAAAACTCTTGTATATCCAGCAATCTGAGCATTAAATTAAAATTAATGTTTTCCATACTTCTATAATACCATAAATTTGCAGTGTTAGCTACTTGAGCTGTCCTAATCGATCTAGTTTCCATACTACTAGCGTATCTCCTGCTTTTAAGTGAGTCATAGCATTATCTAATCCTGTCCTACCTGAGCGAGCGCACTCCACTGGCTAACCAGAATGTCCTTTTTTGGGGGGATGGTAGGAACCCCATAGTAAAAAATATTTATTGTGATTAATTAAGCTATACTTATTTAAATATGGGAAAGCCAATTATTTTATAAATTTATAAAAAGGTAGGGATTAAAGATGATCAAAAAACATCCAATTTCAAAAAATAGCTTATTAATTGCTGTATTAGGCGTACTTTCTGTGACTCCTGTAGTACTACATGCTAATACCTCTACTAATTATGTCGGGGTAGATGCAGTCTATTCATTTATGGGATTTAAAACCAATTATGGCGCTAATATGTTTGCTAAACGAGCTCCAGGACTAAATGCTTTTTATGGACATAAATTCAACCATATTTTTGGTGCAGAAGTTGGATATGAAGCAGAAGCTAAAAGAAGTAGAGTTGCGGTGGTTTATGTTAATGATTATGCGGCTGGGGTACAAGTTGAAGGGGTTCGTCACGAGGCATATATCACAAAGCTTTACCAAAAGCATCCTTATGTAGGAGTATCTGCTAGTACAGCTATAAAAGAGAATAACACTCTATCTATGTTAATTGGCGGATCGCTCTCTCATATAAGAGCAATATATAATCAATATGCTGATAGTGCTGGAGCAACAGATCTAACTAGAACTTTTGCAAAAACCAAGCTTATACCTATGGTGCGAGTATCAGCTGAACATCACTTTAATGACCAATTTGGGTTACGTGCTCTTTGTACTTGGCGTAATACTAGTCAGTTTAAGATTAAAACCCAAGAAAACCCTTTAGCAGATTCAGAAGTAAAGCTAAAAAATGCTATTAATGTAGGGTTGGGATTAACTTATAATTGGTAATTTTTTTATTGATATAAAAAAAATATAAAAAAGGTAAGAAATATAGCTATTTTTTACCTTTTTTATTATTAATAGAGTAGTTTTATTTACGTTTTAAATTACGTTGTCGAACAGCGTCTATTAATGCTTGAGAAGAAAAGCTAATTTTTTATTACAAAATAAATCATTAAATACTGAACTAGCTTCTAAAATTTTGTGCAATTTAAAAATACCTTCACCCAAGAATATCACATTATCTACAAATTTAAACATCTAACTAATTGGCTTGTAGTGACAATTTGTACCAAATGAATTGTTAATGCTATGATTTTTTCAGCTTTTTTGAAAATGAAGTGACAAAATCAGGAAAAAAATAAAAAGGTAAGAAATATAGCTATTTTTTACCTTTTTTATTATTAATAGAGTAGTTTTATTTACGTTTTAAATTACGTTGTCGAACAGCGTCTATTAATGCTTGAGAAGAATTGTGATCTATAGTTCCTTTTTGTTGTACAAAATCTGCTGCAAGTTGAGCATTAGGAAGATCTGCACCATGTACACCAGATATTTTTTTTAATTGTTCCGCATTAAGGTGTTTTCCTGTCGCAGAATTTGCATCAAATATATTTCTTGCTTCATCTGGATGACGAGTAAATACAACAGCAGGTATATTATTTACTACCCTTGAAAGCAATGCACCATTATCTGGAGCTATAGCTGCAGCGGCTATTAAGTTATGAGCACGTAGATCGAGTGCAGCTTGCGCTCCTCCAGTAGCCATAATATTTGTTTTAGTTGCAAGATTACCCAGTTCTTCTGAATTAGCTGCATTTATTAAAGCTGTTCCTTGTGCTCTTAATGCATGCACCAATGGAACAATATTCGCACCAAGTAGCCGAAGGTTTGCATGATTTGCTAATGAATTTTCTATTTGTTCAGCTGTAAGTCCTGGCACTAACGTTACTGCATAGGTACAAATTGAATCACCAATTTCAGGAACATGGCGTATAAGTGCATGATGATGGTTACCTACAAATCCATTAAGATCATCAAGCGTTGCTACACCCATAGCTGTTCCGTCGTTTGCTCCTGCTGCTAAACATTTAGCTTGTAATGCAATATCTATTATATTAAGGTCATTTGCATCAAAAACTGGAGCAGCTCCACCAACTATACGAGCGTAAGCAGTTAAAATCTCTATAGCACATGCGTCTAAAGTCGCTGCTCCACCTATAAGTCCTTGTTCTCCTACTGTTAAATTTGGCATAAAATATCTCCTCTTTGTTGTTATTATAATGAGACCAATCTTGTATTATAAGGATAGTTATTTTTCTAAAGAAAAACAATTGTAAGTACATCTGCAATGTAAGCACTATTTACAGTCTCCTAGACTAGTGATTATACAAATTTCACTTTTATAGGAAGATAAGACATTACTATTATTAGCTGCGTGCTTACACTAGTAATTAACACCCAAATGGTAAAACTCCAGCGTTGAGTGAGAGCTACAAGAAGGTCAGTAGGAATATTTAGAGTTATCGTCAAATTTTGTGTACAGCATAATTAGGCAGCCTTATCACTATTGTTGATTTTAATGTTTTGTTCTTTGGCTTTATATGTTCTGTGCCTGACAGTTGAAAAAGTAGATTCTATAGGATTACTGAGTCTAATATGCTGCCAATTTTCGGTAGGAAAATCATAAAAAATTAATAATAATTTTAAAAATATTTAAAAAGAAGGTGGTGCTTTTATTTTAAAAAATTGGTTTAATGGTGATTATAAAGTAAGTTTAATATTAACGTTTGGTCTGCTACTGACTTAGATTTATTTCATTAATCCATTGTTGAACTAAAATTGCAGCAGCAGTTGCATTTACTTGCTCTAATTCTTTAGGGGTGAATTTCGATTTTTGTAGTGCATATAAACTTTTTTTGGCTTCCCAAGTACTAAGGCGTTCATCAACTTTATGGGTTGGTAAATTATATCTCTTTTGTAATAAACCCAAAAAATTCAAACATTCTAAAGTAGTGTGTTGTTGTTTGCCTTGCATATCCACTGGAATTCCAACGATTAATTGTCCAGGATTCCATGATTTTATTAAGTGATCTATGTCTTGCCAATTAATTTGGCGATTTTTAACTTTTAAACAAGTAAGTGGTCTTGCGGTGTTGGTGGTTGTTTGTCCTATGGCTACACCAATATATTTAGTGCCAAAATCAAAACCTAATATTAATTGATTTGAAGAATTATTTTTATTCAATGTTTTATAAGTCTCCATATTTGGATTGTAATATACTAAGTGCGACTAGTGGTGCTGTTTCGGTGCGTAATACTCTTGGACCAATAGTTAATGGTGAAAATTGATTTTTTTTGGCAATTGTTAATTCTTCGGTGCTAAATCCACCTTCTGGTCCAACAACTAAAATAATTTCTTGTTTAGGATCTATGTTGATGCTGATATTTATTTTGTTTTTGTCCAGATCTTTAGAATCAAGATCAAAATTTGGTGATAAAATAAATTTATTATCAAAATCTTTTTTTTGAACTAAGTTTATAAAATCATCAAAATAAATAATAGGATTAATACTAGGCACTATATTGCGTCCACATTGGCAGCAAGCGGCTACGGCAATAGATTGCCAGTGTAATGTTTTATTTTGAATTTGCTCTGTAGTTATTTTAACGATAGTTCTTTTGGTTATAATCGGGGTAATGCTATGCACTCCAAGTTCTATAGCTTTTTGAATAATCCAGTCCATATTGTCATGTTTAGCGATTGCTTGTGCTAAATGAATTTTAAGTGGTGATTCTAAATTCTTATTAATAGCTTGTAAAATTTCTATTTCAATAATTTTTACTTTAATTTTTGATTTGTTTGGTTTGGTTGTTGTAATATTTGTGATTTTAGCAGCGAATTCTCTATTGGTATTGTTAAACAAATATATTACATCATTCAATTGCAGTCTTAATACAGAGATAATTTTGTGACTATTTTGTTGATTTAAAAAAAATTTTTTATTTATTATAAAATCTTGATTTTCAAAAAATCTAAATATTTGCATTGCGGATTTTTTCCCACGTGAATTCTGGTTCATTCCTGCCAAAATGCCCATAAGCTGCAGTTTTAGTATAAATTGGTCTGGCTAAATTTAAATCAGCAATTATTTTAGCAGGTCGCAAGTCAAAGTTTTTTTTGATTAAAGAAACTAATTTTTCATCAGATAATTTGCTAGTACCAAAAGTGTTGACACTAATTGCTAAAGGTTGGGCAATGCCAATTGCATAACAAATTTGGATTTCAATGCGAGATGCTAGTTTAGCAGCTACGATGTTTTTCGCTATATATCTAGCCATTAAGGCTCCACTTCTGTCTACTTTGGATGGATCTTTTCCAGAAAATGCTCCACCACCGTGGCGCGCCATACCGCCATAAGTATCGATTATTATTTTTCTGCCAGTTAAGCCGCAATCCGCAACTGGTCCACCAATTGTAAATTTTTTGCTAGGATTAATTAAAAATTTAGGATTATGTTGTAAATATTTTTTCGGCAAAACAGTTAAAATAATGTTTTCCATTACTGCTTCTGTTAATTTTTTTTGATTAATATCTGGTGTATGTTGAGTAGAGAATACTACGTTGGTTATAGCGACTGGTTTTAAATTTTCGTACAAAAAAGTAATTTGACATTTAGCGTCTGGCATTAGCCATGGTAAATAAAGATTTTTTCTAAGTTCAGCTTGTTTTTTCATTAGTAAGTGGGCATAAAAAATAGGAGCTGGCATAAAGGTAGGTGTTTCGTCACAGGCAAAACCAAATACAATACCTTGATCTCCAGCACCTTGATTATAAGCTTTTTTTGATTTTACATTATTTGCGATTTCTATAGATTGTTTGCTTAGAGCTTGTAAAATTGCACAAGAGTTACCGTTAAAACCAGCTGCATCATTACAATAACCAATATTTTTAATAATATTGCGGATAGGTTCTTCTAAAGTTGTTAGATCAAATACACAATTAGTTTGTATTTCTCCAGCAATTAAGACTAGACCTGTTTTAACCAAAGTCTCGCATGCGACTTTAGCTAAAGGATCTGTTTTTAATATAGTATCTAATACGGTATCAGAAATTTGATCTGCTAATTTATCTGGGTGCCCCTCGGACACAGATTCGGAAGTAAATAATGTTTTTTGGATCATATGTTTAATCTCATTAAGTGATTTATATTAATAAAATAGTGCTTGCTGATATTATTATAATCCCTAACCACATAGTAAAAGTTTCTGGTATTTCAGAAAAAACTAAATAACTTAAGATAGAGTTAAAAATTATTTTAGTAATACCATAAGGCATTACTAGTGTTATTTCTGATGTTTCTAGGGATTTGTTAAAAGCAAAGTGTGCCATAGCATATAATATGCCTGATAACAATAATGGTAAAAAATTAGAAGTGGTTGGGAAGTTCCATGAATCTGTTAATAACGCAATAATTAGGCACAAAGGTGCAGTGAACAACATTAAATAAATAGTAGTAAGTGCTGGGCATTCTTTAAGAATTAGTATTTTTCGTGTAATCAATTTATCTGCAGAAAAAATTAAGGCAGCACAAATTGGAAATATTGCATCCCAATTTGAAAAATTATTAAATATTGCTAAATCTGGTCTACTAATTAAAAATCCACCAGTCAAACTTAAAAAAATTGCAAGAGATCTATTAATGTTAAGTTTTTCTTTTAATAATATTGCAGCTCCAATGACAGTTATTACAGGAGAAAGAAAGCTGATAGCTACCACTTGAGGAACTGGCATTTTAGCAAGACTAAAATACCATAAATAGATACCGCCTATTGCCGTGGTGATTCGGATGATTTGTAAAATTAAATATTTAGATAAAATAAAATTTTTAAATATATTGATGCTGTTAGTTTTTTGAAATATAAATGGTAACAGAAATATTGTAGCGATTATGTTTTGGAAAAACATGATTGTCAGACTAGACAATTTTTGTTCTATTGATAAACTGTCCCTTGCCAGATAGCGAACTATAATATTGATACCAGCAAAACAAGCGCATGAGAGAACTTTCCAAAAAATTCCGACAAGGAGTTCGGAATTGATATACTTAGATAAAATGGTTGAATTTCTTGTAATGGTGACTAACATGGGTAAAATACTAACATGTTTTATAAATTAAACAAAAAAAAATTAGCAAATGCTCTGCGATTTTTAAGTATAGATGCAGTGCAACTTGCTGGTAGCGGGCATCCTGGAATGCCCATGGGTATGGCTGATATTGCTGAGGTTCTGTGGAATGACTTTTTATCCCATAATCCTGGCAATCCACAATGGATTAATCGAGATCGTTTTATATTGTCTAATGGTCATGGCAGTATGTTGCAATATGCATTATTACATTTAAGTGGATATGATGTAACTATCGAGGATTTACAACAATTTAGACAATTACATTCCAAAACTCCGGGACATCCTGAATATAAAATTACGCCTGGTGTGGAAGCTACTACCGGGCCATTGGGGCAAGGAATAGGTATGGCAGTTGGAATGGCACTTGCAGAACAATTATTGAGCAGAACATTTAATCGAGAAAATTTTAATATTATTGATCATTATATCTATTGTTTTGTTGGAGATGGTTGTTTAATGGAAGGTATTTCTCACGAAGTATGTTCTTTGGCCGGCACAATAGGTTTAAATAAATTGATTGTATTTTGGGACAATAACCAAATATCTATAGACGGTAAAACAGATCATTGGTTTACAGAAAATATACCACAAAGGTTTGCTGCATATAATTGGAATGTTATAGATAACATTGATGGTCATAATCCAGATAGCATCACAAAAGCTATAACAAAAGCCAAATTAGAAACTAGAAAACCAAGTTTGTTGTGTTGTAAAACAATTATAGGATATGGTTCTCCTATAGCTGGTACAGAAACATGTCATGGTGCGCCTCTTGGTCAAAAAGAAATTTTAGCAACTAGAAAACAATTAAATTGGGAATATAAGCCGTTTGTTATACCAGAAGAAATTTATAATGCTTGGAACAGTCAAAATAAAGGTGGTGTAGTTAATGCTGAGTGGAATAAAAAGGTACAAAAGTATAGTAAGCAGTATCCAGAATTGTTTTCTGAGTTAGAACGGCGTATTTCTAATAAATTACCAAACAACTGGAATAAAGCCATAGAAAACTTATTAGTTCAGGTTACGCAAAATCCCAAAAACATAGCTACAAGGCAAGCGTCTAAAATAGTTTTAGATGCTTTATCTAAGGAATTGCCAGAATTGTTTGGCGGCTCTGCAGATTTGTCTCATTCTAATTTAACATTACATAATAATGCAGTAGCATTTAATGAGTCTCATGAACAAAATGAAACCCATAATGAAGATAATAAAATATTTAATTATCTTCATTATGGAGTACGAGAGTTTGGCATGTTTGCTATAATGAACGGCATGGCTTTATATAAGGGTTTTATTCCTTATGGGGGTACATTTCTAGTATTTGCAGACTATGCCAAAAGTGCACTAAGATTAAGTGCTTTAATGCAGCAAAAAGTAATATATGTGCTTAGCCACGATTCTATTGGTTTAGGTGAAGATGGTCCAACTCATCAACCAATAGAACAATTATCTATGTTACGTATGACACCTAATTTATCAGTGTGGCGACCTTGTGATACTGTAGAAACGATGATTGCTTGGCAAAAATCTATAAATCCTGAGCTTATAAATACCAGTTGTTTAGTTTTATCTAGACAAGCAGTTGTGCAGCAAAATAGAAATGCTAGCATGTTGGATAATATCAAAAATGGTGGTTATGTCTTGTACGATCCAATCAATCCCCAAGCAATTATTATAGCTACTGGTTCAGAAGTAGAGTTAGCAATGCAAGCTGCGAAGCAATTAGCTAAAGAATTTGCGATTAGAGTAGTATCTATGCCTAATATGAATATTTTTTTAAAACAATCAGCGGATTACCAAGAAAGTGTGTTGCCAAGAAACATCGTAGCTCGAGTAGCAGTTGAAGCTGGAAATACTTTTATTTGGCATAAGTTTGTTGGATTAAATGGTAAGGTGGTAGGTGTAGATAGGTTTGGGTTGTCAGCACCTGGTACTCAAGTTTATCAAGATTTAAATATTACGGTTGATGCGGTTAAGCAAGCCGTGTTACAAGTTATAGATATTAACAAAAAAACAACTCACTAAACTCGTTTAGTCCCAACCATTACCTGGTCATTTTGATATTGGATACATGGCTATTTCAGTAACACGCCTCATCCCTTCACGCTCAGCGTTAACTTCTCGTTCATACCGACCTTCTCCAGCTGAACGCTGGAGAAGGCGTGCACCATTGGCTTTAGCTGGTAATTAATTATATATAAAGATCATACTAATAGGGCTACCTAATATTGTCTATGAAATTTTAGTGCTGTAAACTGGTTAATTTTATCTTGTCCTATCCTGCTAGATAATGGTGAACGCCTTCTCCAGCGTTCAGCTGGAGAAGGTCGGTATGAACGAGAAGTTAACGTTGAGCGTGAAGGGATGAGGCATGTATCTTGAGAGCTTTACTGGGCGATGGCGATTTTTTATGGAGAGAAATTTATGACAATTAAAATAGCGATCAATGGATATGGTCGGATTGGAAGAAATATTTTGCGAGCTTTATACGAAAATCACAAAAAAAAGTTACAAGAGATCCAGATAGTTGCAATTAATGATTTAGGTGATCCTATAACTAATGCACATTTAACTAAATATGATTCTACTCATGGAACTTTTAAGTTTTCAGTAACTTGCGAAAACGATTATTTAATTATTAATCAAGATTCGGAACATAAAATTCGTATTTTATCTGTTCGTAATCCACAAGATTTGCCATGGAAGCAATTAGACATAGATTTAGTGTTGGAATGTACAGGTTTATTTGCAAGCAAAGAAAAAGCCGCAATGCATTTGCAAGCTGGAGCTAAAAAAGTGTTAATTTCAGCACCGGCTGGCAAAGATGTAGCAACAATTGTTTACGGTATAAATCATAATAATTTAACTTCTAAAGATAAAATAGTATCTAATGCATCTTGTACTACTAATTGTTTAGCACCGCTGGTATTACCGTTGCATAAGAAATTGCAAGTAATCAGTGGCTTGATGACAACTATTCATTCTTATACTAACGATCAAGTATTGACAGATGTTTATCATGAAGATTTAAGAAGAGCTAGATCGGCCACCACTTCTATGATCCCAACAAAAACAGGGGCGGCTAGTGCTGTAGGTTTGGTTATTCCAGAACTAAACGGTAAATTAGATGGTTTTGCAATAAGAGTGCCAACATTAAATGTATCTGTTGTTGATTTGTCTGTCATTGTAAAAAATCCAACTGATGTTAATGATGTTAATAATATTTTAAAATCAGCGGCTCTTAATGAATTGTCAGAAATAGTATCTATTAATGAATTACCATTAGTGTCTATTGATTTTAACCATAATAGTGCGTCTAGTGTTTTTGATTTGACCCAAACAAAAGTGATAGGAAAATTAGTAAAAGTATTGTCATGGTATGATAACGAATGGGCGTTTGCTAACCGTATGTTAGATACAGCATTAATTATGGCTAAACTTTAATATGCTACGCATAGATAATATTAACATTCGTAATAAAAAAATATTAATTAGAGTTGATTTTAATGTACCTATAGTTAATGGCATAATTACCGATATTAATCGAATCGAAGCCAGCGTTGCGACTATTAATTATGCATTAGAGCAAAATGCTGCAATTATTTTAATGTCACATTTAGGCGATCCTGTTGGTGGTTTTGCAGAGCATCAAAATTTATCTTTGAATATTATTGTTCCAATTTTAGAAAAACTTTTAAATAAACCAGTAAAATTTCTTACTGATTGGTTTATTCAAGATCAAATTGATGCTGAGACAGGTCAAGTTGTTTTATGTGAAAATATTAGATTTATAGCTGCAGAAAAACAAAATGATCCAGAGTTTGCAAAAAAATTGGCTGGTTTTGCAGATGTTGTTGTTATAGATTCATTTGCAACAGCTCACCGAATGCATGCATCTAATTATGGGATTTTAACTTATGCGAATTTAGCGGTGGCTGGGTTGTTATTGTACAAAGAAGTCAATATATTACAACAAGCATTATTTAATCCTGTTAGACCATTGGTTGCTGTTGTAGGTGGAGCTAAAATTTCTACTAAGCTGAAAGTTTTAAAATCCCTAGAAAATATGGTTGATTGTTTGATTGTGGGTGGAGCAATTGCCAATACTTGTTTATCAGCCAAAGGATATAATGTTGGTAGATCTTTAAGGGATCTTGATTTTTTAGAATTGGCGCAAGAATTAAAGAGTGTTGTATTGCCAGAAGATGTTGTAGTGTTGAGCTCTAATGGTTTAATTCAACAAAAAAACATAGCATCAATTGCAGATTTTGATTGTATACTAGATCTGGGTGAAAAAACTATTGAGAAATATCAAAATATAATAAAAACAGCCAATACCATTTTATGGAGTGGTCCAGTTGGTAAATTTGAGGATCCGCGGTTTGCTAATGGTACCAGGTGTTTGGCGGAGGCTGTTTGTGGTAGTCATGCCATGTCTATTGTTGGTGGTGGGGATACTTTGGCTGTAATTAAACAGTTCAAATTAGATGGGTTTTCATATTTATCTACAGGTGGTGGTGCATTTTTAGAATTTATAGAAAATCATACTTTACCAGTGATAGATCTGTTGAACAAGTTTGGTTAACAATTGTAATGGTAAATATATAATGCGTAGAACTCAAATAATTGCAACTCTTGGTTCATCTACAGATCAGATGAATGTATTACAAGATATGATATTAGCTGGTATGAATATAGCTCGTATAAACATGTCGCATGGTAATCAGGCGCTGCATGCTTCTAGGATCAAACATCTACAAGATGTTTCTAAAAAATTAAAAAAACGGGTTGATATTTTAATTGATCTGCAAGGACCTAAAATTCGAATTGGAAAATTTATTAATAAAAAAATTAATTTAAAAATCAACAGCAAATTAATTTTAGATCCAGAGTTTGATCAAAATGCTGGAACAGAAAAAACTGTGTATCTGTCATATTCTGATTTATATAAGGATTTAAATTTAAATGATATTTTATTATTGGATGATGGTAAGGTGGCGTTAAAAGTAGAATTGATTAAAGGCAATAAAATTTCTTGTGTTGCGCTGCATGCTGGGGTTTTGTCTGATAATAAAGGTATAAATATCCAGGGTGGTGGTTTATCTGCTAGTGCTTTAACGTCAAAAGATAAAGAAGATATTTTATTTGCTTCTCAGTTTGATATTGATTTTTTTGCATTATCTTTTGTGAAAACTGCTGAAGATATTGATAATATACGTTCTATTATTAAATATGCAGATAGTAAAGCTAAAATTTTTGCTAAAATAGAAACCAAGAAAGCTGTTATCAATATAGAAGAAATTATCAAAACTGCAGATGGAGTAATGGTAGCAAGAGGTGATCTAGGAGTAGAACTAGGGCTTGCAAAATTACCTGCATTGCAAAAAAGAATCATTAAAATTGCAAAGCTTTTACATAAACCATCGATCGTAGCAACTCAAATGATGGATTCAATGATAGAAAATTCTATGCCAACGAGAGCAGAGGTAATGGACGTAGCTAATGCAGTATTAGATGGTGCAAGTGGTGTGGCATTCTCGGCAGAAACTGCCATTGGTAAGTATCCGGCATTAGTAATTAAATATGTAGATGAAATTTGTATCGAGGCAGAGCGAGAAGATTTTTTAAGTTATATAAAGTTTTAAATTTTATATTAAATTTTCCAATCCAATCACCATGGTATCTAATTGCATTATTTTTTTAATACTTAATTCTATTCCCAAATCAAAACTATTTCTGCCAAAACTTTCGTGATCGATCATTATTCTTTCGTGTTTTGAATTAATATAAAGTTGATGTTTTGCTAAAAAACCGTTCGAGCGTATGGATGCGATTTGTTGTTCATCAGTTTTAACAATTGCAGCTATGTATTTAGTGGTCCCGGATGGTTTATCCTTTTTTTGAGCATGATGAAACTCTACTAAAGATATATCATCAAAAAAATGTGTGAGGTTCTTAGCGAAGTTGGCGATTAACGCGATCCCTATTGAAAAATTAGGAATTATTAGACCACCAAGATGCATTGCTTCGCATTGCTTAGTAAGAGTGTTAATTTCGTCCGTGGTAAGACCGCTTGCACCTATAATAGGGTGAACGCCATTACGAATTATTGTGGATGCATTAGCATATACGTGTAAGTTTGACGTTAACTCGATTGCAATATCAGGCTTTGTAGTTTTTAAACTTTCATCTAAATTATCGCCTCTATGAATTTTTGCTACGATAGAAAAACCCGGCATTGCATTAATTACTGCTTCTGCATGCTTGCCCATTTTACCGTTAGCCCCAACTATTGCTATTTTAGTAACTTGGTCTTGTTGTTTCATTTTAATGCCTGTAATAAATTTAGTAACTATTCTTCGGAACGTGCACTCCATAACTTCGACATATTTCACTCGCTAAACTCGCTACGCTCAGACAGACGCTCGTTCAAATGTCGAAGTTATGGAGCGCACGTTCCATCGTTTTACTTGAAATAATAATTCTAGTGCAAAATTTAATTGATCTAAAGAAAAATAGTTATACTGCAATTTGGTGCTAGTAATTATATACTGCAAATTATTAACAATATAACTTAATGTTTAAAAAAATATGATATTTCAATTAAAAGGTCGATTAATAGCTAAGAATGGGCTGCTGGTAATAATAGATGTGGCTGGTGTTGGCTATGGGGTTTTTGCCCCAATGAGCACTTTAGTAAAATTACCAGAAATTGGTGATGAAGTTTTATTACATACTCATCTGGTTGTGAGAGAAGATGATCATCGATTATATGGATTTTCAGAGGAAAAAGAAAAAAATTTATTTTGTGAGCTAATAAAAATTTCTGGTTTTGGAGCAAAATTAGCGCTATCAATTTTATCTCATTTAAGCATCGAACAATTTTTAAATAGTATTATGTTACAAGATACCTCAAGATTAACCGATATACCTGGTATAGGTCAGAAAATAGCACAAAGATTAATAGTAGAAATGCAAAATAAAGTTAATAATAAAAAATTTATTGAATTATTGGATTTAAATAATGTAATCTCTAATACTAATAATCAAGAAATAATCGATAGAAATACTGTTAATGATGCGCAAGAAGCATTAATGTCTTTGGGGTATAAACCAAAAGAAGCTATGCTAGCTATTAAGGCTGTAATAAATAATAATAAAGATAATAATGAAATAAAGACCGTATCTAGCGAAAAACTGCTAAGATCGGCATTAAAAAATTTATCAAAAGTATATTATGATTAAAACTGACAACATATCCGCAAGGATGTTAACTAAATTACAGCAAAAAGATGACAATCTTGATGTTGCGCCTTTAGAGCAAAAAATTCGTCCTAAGTATTTAGTTGAGTATATTGGTCAAACTAAAATCAAACAACAGCTAGATATATTTATTAAAGCAACTAAGGGGCGTCAAGATGCTCTAGATCACTTATTGCTTTTTGGACCACCAGGACTTGGAAAAACAACGCTCGCAAATATTATAGCTAATGAGTTGGGCGTTAATTTACGTCAAACATCCGGTCCAGTATTAGAAAAAGCAGGAGATTTAGCAGCTTTAATCACTAATTTAGAACAAGGTGATATTTTATTTATTGATGAAATTCATAGATTAAATCCTAATATTGAAGAAGTATTATATCCTGCTATGGAAGATCGCAAGTTAGATATAATTATTGGTGAAGGTCCAACAGCTAGAGCCATTAAATTAGATTTGCCAGAATTTACCTTAATAGGGGCTACGACTAGGGCTGGGTTATTAACTGCCCCATTTAGAGATAGGTTTGGGATTTTATTGAGATTAGATTTTTATTCTGATCTAGAATTACAGAAAGTTGTACAAAGATCAGCTAAAATTTTAAATATGAAGATTGAATCACTCGGTGCATTAGAAATAGCTAGAAGATCGCGCGGAACACCTAGAATTGCGAATAGGTTATTAAGAAGAGTTAGAGATTATGCGGCCGTTGTTAGTAATAATAGTAACGAGATTGATTCGCAAATAGTTAATGAAGCGCTAAATTTATTAGAAGTAGATATTTGTGGGTTTGATGCACTAGATCGTCATTTTTTAAAGATTATTGCAGAACAATTTGATGGTGGACCTGTTGGTATAGAGAGCATTGCTGCATCTTTAGGGGAAGATAAAGGTACATTAGAAGAGATTTTAGAGCCATATTTAATTCAACAAGGGTTTTTAGTGCGTACCCCAAGGGGGCGTGTTTTAACTGATAAAGTTTATCAACATTTAGAAATAATCAAGGAACCATATGGAAAGTAATTTTTCAGTAATAACTATGTTTTTTAAAGCGAGCATTTTGGTACAGTTCGTTATGCTTGGATTAATGTTGAGTTCCGTATGGAGTTGGGCAATAATTTTTAATCGTACTCGATGTATAGCAGCTAGAGCCCAAGTGTTTGATAAATTTCAATCATTACTGCATTCTGGTGTTGAACTTTTAACATTATATAAACAAATATCGGCACAAAAAAATAAAATTGGGGTAGAGTCTATTTTTTTTAAGGGTATAAATGAATTTTTACATCTATCTAAAAACAATCATTTTAAAGCTAGTTTAGTTGTTAAAGAAGTAAAACGTGCTATGGCCATAGCATTATATAAAGAGCATGAATTGTTAGAAAAAAATTTAGCTACATTGGCGACTATCCAATCCATTGCTCCATATGTTGGATTGTTTGGTACAATTTGGGGGATTATGAATGTATTCCATCAATTAGGAACGGCTACTGGTCAAGCTACTTTAGCAGTTGTAGCCCCAGGGATCTCAGAAGCATTAATTGCAACTGCAATGGGACTTTTAGCTGCAATTCCTGCAGGGATTTTCTATAATAAATTTGTGTGTAAAATTGATGCATTAACAACTGGGTATCAAAGATCCATTCAAGAATTAATAGGGGTTATTGGTAAAAGAATTTATTATCGTAATCAACAATCATCTCAATCGGTAGACATTTAATTATGTTATTAAATAATAAAAGATCTAGACGACAAGTTGCAGAAATTAACGTAGTACCTTATGTTGATGTTATGTTGGTTTTGTTAGTGATTTTTATGGCAACAGCACCTATTATTATGCAAGGAGTGCAGGTGGATTTGCCAAAAATGCAGGCTAAACCCATAGAGAGCAAAAAAGATAGTTTCCCTATAGTTGTATCGATTGATGAGCAATCCAATTTATATTTAAATATAGCTTCTAGCCCAACTAAACCAATTGATCAAAAACAACTGCAAATAGAAGTCGCAGCTGCTATTTTGCGCGATCCAACCAGAATGGTGACAGTAAAAGCAGATCAACATGTTGCTTATAAACAAGTACTACAGGCTATGGTATTATTGCAAACGTCTGGAGTTGCGAGTGTTGGTTTAGAAACAGAAGGTATAGAAAATCCTAAATATGTTAGATAATCATAATATTAATAAAGATTTATTAAAATCAGTGATTACCCATGGATTAATAGTAGTTTGTATTGTAGTTGTGGGTTTTATTGAAAACAGAAAAATATTTTCTGATCTAAGAACAAATCAGGCTTTAGCCAAAGCTGATAGTCATAAACACACTGTTCTACCGACAATAGTTCAAGCTAATTTAGTGGATCGGCAAATGGTGCAGCAAGCAGTAAAGCGGCAAGAAATGCAGATGGCCGAAAAAATCATGAAAGAAAAGAAGATTCAACAGCAAGAACAACAACTAGCTCAATTAACTAAGGTTGCTGAACAAGAGCTATTAAAAGCCAAACAAGAAGCACAAAAAGCCAAGCAAGATAGAGATAAATTAAAAAAAGAACAAGATAATTTACAGCAAGCAACGAATAAACTTAAGCAACAGGCTAAAGAACTATCAGTACAGCAAGAAAAGTTAGACAAATTGAAACAACAACAATCTCAAAAAAAAAATCTAGCACAAACGCAATCAGTAACTTCAAAAGAAAATGAAACTAAGAACGCAGTTGATTTTCAGGCAGCGCAAGCCATGGTTCAAACAGAAGTAAATCGCTATCACTCTAAATGGCACACAGAAATTGTAAATAATCGTAAACGTACGATGTTGTTTCCTGAAAATTTAAAATGTTCAGTGAAAATTAAAGTGTTATCAAATGGTCAGTTAGCGTTAGTAAGAATAGATAAATCTAGTGGTAATTCAGCATATGATGCTTTTTCTGAACAAGCTATTTATAAATCAGCACCATTTGAAATGCCAAAAGATCCTATAGTAAATCAAGAATTAGCAGAACTGGAGCATATTTTTGATTTTGATGATAGTGCGTTTAATAATGATTAGTTTTTTCAGGTTGTTTAATATGATTAAAATACTGTGCAAAAAAATAATTTTAACTTTTTTAATATTTAATTTAGTATTTTTAGTAAATTTAAGTTGGGCAAAAGAGGTGCACATTAGAGTCACTGAGGCTCGTGATGTTGGAATTAAAATTGTAGTATTGCCTTTTAATAATCTTGCAAAATATAACCAATCGAAAGAGATCAGCTCTATAATTACTAACGATTTAAATTATAGTGGGCAATTTAAAGTGTTAGAGTTAGATTTAGAAGATCTTGAAACAATGGAAAAAACACCAATTTATTTAGAAAAAGTTGATTTTAAATTTTGGCGTGAAACTGGAGCTGAATATTTGTTGATGACTAAATTATATCCATCAAGTGATGCACAGAAACTGATAGTTAATTTGCAATTATTAGATTTATATAAACCATTGGATCCAATCAATTTAAATACAGAAATTGCTAAATATCCTAACGAAAGCCCTAGGAAACTTGCTCATAGAATTAGTGATATTATTTTTTCTAAACTAACTGGAATTAAAAGTTTTTTTAACACTAAAATTTCTTATATAAGAGCTGAACGTTTGGGAGAACAAAATCCAGAATATAGTTTGAATATCGCTGATTTTGATGGATCTAATGAGCGTAGATTATTGGAAGTACCATATCCTTTAATGTCACCAAGTTGGTCACCAGATGGTACTAAAATTTCTTTTGTATCATTTAAAGGGAACAGATCAAGTATCAACATTGCTAATTTAACGACAGGAAAAATAAATGTTGTTACAAGATACCCAGGGATTAATGGTGCTCCTGCATGGTCACCATATGGCGATAAGTTAGCAATTGTACTGTCTAAGGAAGGTAGTCCAAAAATCTATATATTGGACATAGCTACTGGTCATTTACAAAAAGTAACTCAAGGTATGGCTATTGATACTGAACCTTGCTGGAGTCGAGATGGTCAGGAAATATTTTTTACTTCTAATCGTGGCGGTAAACCACAAATATATAAAGCTACATTGTCTGACGGACAAATTAATAGGGTTACTTTTAATGGGGAATACAATGCGACCCCAACTTTAACGCCAGATAACAGGCATCTTGTCATGTTGCATTGCAAAGAAAACTGTAGTAAAACAGAAACTGGGTTTAATATAGCTGTACAATCTTTAGATAGTGGAAAGGTTAGAGTTTTAACTAAAATAGGAATGGAGGATTCCCCAGTGGTATCTCCAAACGGTACTATGGTTTTGTATAGTGCTAGGCCTAATAAAAATAGTGATAGGGTTTTAGCTGGTGTTTCTATAGATGGTCATTTTAATAAATATTTATTTGTAGCGGGTAATGGTAGTTTGAAAAATCCAGCATGGTCACCATTTTTAGAGTGATTTTTTAGATTATAGGGGGTTAAGGTGTTGCAAAATTTCAATAAAAATTTAAATTGTACTAAATTAAAACTGATAATAGTTATTATTGCTGGTTTGTTTCTTGTTAGTTGTGCTGGAAATAATAAGGCTAGAAATTTTATGAGGCCTAACTCTCAATCTAAAGTAGATTCATTTGCTTTCTATGGAGAAGAAATTACTCCAGAAAAAGAAAAGGCTTTGTTGGCAGAAAATGTAATATATTTCGGTTACGATAAAGATGACATTACTAGTCGTTACGAATTAGTATTATTAGCTCACGCGAAGAACATGTTAGAAAATCCTAATTTGAAATTAAGAATTGATGGCCATACTGATGAACGTGGTAGTGCGGAGTATAATGTTGGCTTAGGAGAAAGAAGAGCTAAATCAGTTGCAAGATTTATAGAACTTAAGGGTATTCGTAACGATAGATTGGTAAGTGTAAGTTATGGAAAAGAGAAACCAGCAACAAATGGTCATAATGAAGAAGCATGGCGCTTAAATCGTAGAGCAGAACTTACGTATGAGTAATAAAAACAGGTAATTAAATGTTATTGCGGCAATTAAAATCACATTTATTACAAGTAATATTATTAAGTTTTGTAATTTATTCTCAAGCTGGATTGGCTAGGACTTCTGTTACAGAACTAGAGTCTAGGCTTGAGAGTTTAGAAAACAAATTAGAGAGTAATTTAAATTTAGAGCTTTCTAATAAGGTAGAGTTTTTGCAACGTGAAATACAAGAGTTGCGTGGCACCATAGAAGAGCAACAACATTTTATTAGTATTCTTAAAAAAAATAGCATCTCAAAAGAAACTAACTCTGCTAATAATTCTATAGAGGCTAACCAAAAAGAAATTTCTAAAAATGCCACACAGGCTAACCACAAAGAGATTAATCCAAACTTAAAAGATCTTAGTCAAAATCAAATAACAGATCAAAGTAAGATTAAATCAATTAAACTAGAACCAGAACAAATTGCATATAATGCCGCATATAAATTAATTGAGGACAAAAATTTTTCGGAAGCAACAGTCGCATTTAAAGATTTTTTGTGGCAACACAATAATAGTAAATATGCACCAAATGCTATTTATTGGCTTGGTGAATTATATTTAACTGAGCATAAGTTTGGTGTAGCTGCAGATTATTTTTTACAAGTTGTTAATAAATATAAAGATCATGATAAAGCGCCAGATGCTTTATTAAAATTAGGAATGTTGGAAATAGAGCGTGAAAATTGGCAGGGAGCTAAGGATTATTTCACACAAATTAAAAAAGATTATTCTAATTCTTCTAGAGTACATATGGCTGATGCAAAATTGCAGAGCTTGCAAAGAGATGGACATTAAAAAAAACAATCAAATTAGGCTACAGTAGCGTAATATTTTTTTTATTTGCTCTACTCTTTCGGTACCGAATAAAAATACTTTTAATCTCCTTTTAAACATAAGATACTTACTGTTTTGATCTATAGATAATTGTTGCGTTTTTGGGTCAAAAGCAATGTTTTTGGAATGTAAATAATCAATAGAATGTTTTGACAGTATACCGTTGGTAACAGCATTAATATATTTTATTGGATCATTAGTGATATCTAAATTTCCTAAAAATAGTTTTTGCATGATTAACAGGTTCAGTTAAAAAATAATCATCTTACAAATATAAAACATATTTGGTTTTAACTTTAGCCAATGTTTCAATCATATCATCAGACCAGCTAATTTCATTGGGAAACTGTATATTTTGTACTCTAAGATCATTAAAGGTTTTTTTATTAGTAATTAAAAAAATTGGAATATTTTGATGTTTACCTCCAGGCTTTAAAGAACTCCAATTTTTAAATAACAAAATAAACAATGGATCTCACAAAGCAGAATATTTATCGCACGAAGTAACTACTATAGATAAATCGTTTAATTGAGAAGAGCTAGCTTTGTTGATATTAAATAAAACTAATATTATCGATATTAGTAAAATTTTGATTACTTTATTGTTATACATGTTTAAAATCCTCTAAAATTATTTTCTATTCTGATTCATAATTTGTTTGTTTAAGTTTGTTAACTTGTCGTGGTTAGTTCTTTACGTTTTTTCTTTAAACATAAATAAACAAATATGTGTGATGAATTTACCATACAAGCGTTTATATAAACATAACGAGGAGTGCTAGCCATAGAACAAAAGAATAAAACTAATAGCATGATTAAACTAATAGCATTAAAGCATATTATTGGTATAGCCAATAAATTAGTGCCTTTTTGCTTATATAGCGTGATTATTCCAAAAATAAAATATATTACACTTAATATATTAAATATAAGGTTGGAGAATACTAAATATATAAATATGTTTGCTGTTAAAAACAGGTAATGATTATTAGCAAACAGATTTGCAATATTTTTATATTCTATAGGTGTTCCAAGTAATATACCAATTATAACTATACATCTATGCTTTAAATAGATTATTGGATGGTTAAGAACGGAATTAAGCCATATGGAATATAATTTTTTTCTTTCTTGTTCTATATTGCTTTTTTTTAAAATGGGAGTGACACCAAAAACGAAGTTATCAACGTTATATTGACTATATTTGCAATTAGTTAAAGATTTGCAGGAACTTGCTCGAAGATAAAGATCTTCTGTAGAAAAAAGTTCTGTTTTAATAAAGTCAGGTAATAAATCTTGATGAGTGGCAATGCTAATGGCTGCTAGATCATAGATCTTTACATATTGCCAGGAATGATCTTTTTGTTCATTAGGAACTAAAATAAAATTAATGATGTTAAGCAATAAGTAAAATATAAAGGTTAATGAAATAAAAATTTTAAAAAACTTTTGATTTAATATGCTCTTGTCGGTAATTATATAGGTGATCCATCCAAGCAAAATTGGAACACAGTATTTTGCTTGAAATTTAACTGCAGTTCCATACAGTAAAATAGTTAATAGTAGGGCAATCTGGTACCAGGTTGGTTTAATCCTATTTAACGTTACATAAGCTAAATAAGCAGCTACTAGTAAAAAGCTAAATGCAAAATTGGCGTCTTTCCAAATCATATTTAGATAAGCAGATATTTGCGGTATTAAAGGAAGTAAAATAAATAGAAATCTAAAACGAAAATTTTTGACGCTTTTAATTAAATAAAAAATTGCAGCATAAAATAAAAATAATTGCAGTAAAAATAATGAACCGTGACTAGGTATTATATAATTTAAACATCTCCAGACGAAAGACATTAATGGTGGATGATGATCGGTATAAATTCCTGAGATAGCCATAGTGTATTGGTGCCTACTATCAGGATTTAATGCACCGGGCCACATTATCCACAAATGCATAATGTATACAGAAAATACTAATAATATAATGCTATAATTGCTTAAAGTAGTGGTGTCAGTAAATCTTTTAAACAAGGTTTTTCTTAATCCCAATTTAAATTACCTCAGTTTTTCATCTTGATTAAGTTTGTTAAATTTAGTTGCTAAATGACCAGGTATGTTATTTAATTACCTTTTATTTATTAAAATATTTACTTATTAGCTTCAATTTAGGTTTCTTAAGTTCTAAAAAATTAATAATATATACTTATATTATATTAATGAAACAAGAAATAGTATTTTATGAATAATATAATGATTAATCCAATTATTTTGTCCGGTGGCCATGGAACGCGTCTTTGGCCGTTATCTAGAGCTTGTTATCCTAAACAATATTTAGCTCTAATGGGTTCAAAAACTTTATTGCAAGAAACTGTTTTACGGGTAACAAGTAACAAATTTAATGCACCTATGGTTATTTGTAATAATGAACACAGATTTTTAGTTGCAGAGCAATTACAACTAATTGACATAATTCCATCCCACATAGTATTAGAAACGGAAGCTAAAAATACAGCCCCTGCGATTGCTATTGCTTGTTTATTACAGTCCGATCCTGAACAATTATTATTAGTATTACCAGCGGATCATGTTATAGAAGATTTAGCAGAATTCCATAAAGCTATAGATACGGCTAAAATTAGCGCAACAAATGGCAAAATTGTAACTTTTGGGATAAAACCAAGTTGTCCAGAAATGAATTATGGTTATATAGAAAGTGGTGAGCAATTAAAAGACAATAAATTTCTATATAATGTTGTTAAATTTGTTGAGAAACCTAATCTTGATACTGCAAAACAATTTTTTAATTCAAACAAATATTTTTGGAATAGTGGAATTTTCTTGTTTAAAGCAAGTAGCATGTTAAAAGAATTAGAACATTTACAGCCTGTTTTATTAGATAGCTGTAAAAATGCACTTAACCATTCTAAACAAGATTTAGATTTTCTAAGATTAGATTCGCAGGTGATTTATAAAACGCCAAACAATTCAATTGATTATGCAATTATGGAGCATACCAAAGAAGCTGTAGTTATGCCAGTCGATTTAAAATGGTCTGATCTTGGATCGTGGGATGCGTTATGGAACATTTCTAAAAAAAATACTCAAGGTAATGTGATTGTTGGCGATGTAGTGGCAAAACAAGTAAATAATTCATATATACGAACAGATGATCAATTAATTTCTGTTATAGGTTTAAATGATATTATAGTGGTAGCAACAAGAGATGCTATTTTAATTAGTTCTAAAGAAAAAATCAATCAAATTAAAGATGTTGTTCAAGAGCTTAAAGAAAACAACAGAATAGAACTTGATAATCACACCAAAGTTTATCGTCCTTGGGGATATTATCAAACTATTGATTTATCAAGTCGTTTTCAGGTAAAGAGAATTGTAGTAAAACCAGCGGCCAAAATTTCTACTCAGATCCATCATCATCGCGCAGAACATTGGGTTATAGTTGAAGGTACCGCTAAAATTACCAAAGGCGAAGAAACAATATTATTACACGAAAATGAATCAATTTATTTGCCGATGGGTATTAAACATCGGATAGAGAATCCTGGGAAAATACCGCTGCATTTAATAGAAGTGCAATCTGGATCTTATTTAGGAGAAGATGATATTGTTAGGATTGAAGATGAGTATGGTAGGATTAATTAAAAAAATTTCAATATTTTTATAGGTTTAATATCTATAAATACAGCTCAGGGATAGTGTTGGAATGATTATTAACCAATATGTTGCAAAACTACTTTTAAAATTGACAGATTATAAATATAATACCTTATCTTCTAAAAGTTAAAATCAAGGTGTGAAGCATGTGGTTTGATGGTAAATGTAATAAGAAATATTTTGTTTTATGTACGTTATTTGCATGTGTATTCATAAACGGATGCTCTCAAAAAGATTTAACTTTATCTCACAAATACAGTGATCATGGTTTCAATAAGCAAAATAAAGCTGTAGTTATCATGAAAATAGTTCAACCTGTTAAAAGCATATTTAATATCAACTCTGAGTATGGTGCTGGATTTAGACTTATCAAGTTAAATGATAATTCTTTTTATAATAGTAAAAGAGAATCATATTATATGCCAGCTTATGGGGATAGCTTTTGGGGGATTAATACTAATTACAGTGATAGAATAGCTATGGTAAATCCAGGAATATATTATATAGATAATATACGATGGTCGGATGGGGCATTTGAATACTTTTCTAGATCTGCCGGGCTTTCTCCAAAAGGAATTGTTGTGTATGGTGCGTTTGAGGTTAAACCTGGAGACGTAGCGCATGTTGGAAAATTACTTATTAGTAGCGATACCATCATTTTAACAAAAACTGATGACTTAAATAACGTAAAAAATGATTTGTCGAAAGCTAATAAGCACGATTTAAACCAAAAAATCAAAAGTGTAGAATTTTATGGTAGAGGTAGTGTAGTTAAGAGAAATGATAATGGAACTTTTAGTATACATCAAACTACCTATACAAAATAAATTAGTGCAACATTAAATTCTACTGGTTAAATGTTTTTGAGAAGTTATTTATGAGTAAAAAAAGTACATCAAATTTATTATTACAACAACTAGCCAATGGTAATTTTGAAACATGTAAAGAATTATTCAGCAAAGATGCCGTTGTTATTGGCCCAGGAGGAGAATTATCTGCAGAAAATTTTTTGAAAAACTTTTATATTGATAATATTAAGATTAATGTTACTTTATTTAATACATTTTTTTCATTAAATCCAAACGTTTGCGCAGTATATTTGCAATTAGAAGAGCATAAAGCCAATGGAATTATAGTAAAATTTAATTGCGTAGCTATTTTAGAAAACAATAACGATAAAATAGAAAAATTAACCATTATTTTCGATACTTATCCTATCCGTACTAAATTTCCAAAACTATTTTAGCTAGAAGTAAAGGCTAAAAATTTTCCTCGAAGGAGTCTCCACAAGCTAAGCAAGAATTTATAATTTGCCAAACACCACATCGCATGAAAATCCTTACTAATATCTATGCTTTGCCATGGCAGCAGATATATGAAGTGTTTGCAAATACCACAGCTCCCCAGCCATGATCATGAGATAAGCTTATTTCGATTGTGGTTAACGGTTGATCCTTTATAAATAACATTGGTGGTTCATAATATTTTATGCCATGAACAATAGTGCTTGTTCTGATAATTTCTATTTGTTCGTCAAATCCACAAGATACAAGATATTGTTTCGCATAAAATCTAGTTTCTAATGATTCTTCTATATGATTTATTGGATTAATAATAAAAAGGTTATAATTAATTTTATTCCAATCGGTAAATATTTTATTATTATCTAAAAGTACTGCTATACAATGCACAGTATGTTCATTAAATTGCCATGTTACGGTAAGTAATTTATTTTCGTGGCATACAGTTCCTGTAACACTAAAATGATCATTGTTGTTGTTTAAATTAGCAACAGGAGAATTTATGTCAAATTTTACATCAAATTTACGGTGAGAAAATATTAATTTTGGGTGATGTTTTTTATAAGCTTTAAAAGCTGCTTCTTTAGCTGCCCAAATTGCCCAAAATATTTTTGATTTGTTAGATGTACTTTTAGCATGTTGAATAATATTTTGTTCGTTTGTGGTGAATACTCTGTTTAAAAAACGTTGATCTAAGTGTTTTAATTTAGATCTTTCGATGGATAAATTTACAATATCATTCCCTAATTTTAACATGTTTAACATCCTATGGTTTATCTTTTTCTAAGGAGGTCAGTGCCAACGGCACCTGGGGATGTCTTAACTTAATGGCAGAGAGCTGGGGGTGAGGGAGGTAATAATTATAAATCTGGATGCATTTCAAAATATTCTTGCTCCATCCCAACCAAAACCTGAATAATATTTTTAGAAATTTCTTTAATTTTTCTTAAACCATGAGCATTGCTATTTATACTTTGAGACGTAATAAGATTTAATTTACAATAAAATTGATCATGTTTATTAGGGAAATTACTGCGATCGGATTGCGTGCTTCCACGTAAATATACGCATAACACTTTAATGCTAGGCACTTCGCTTATTAATTTCCCTACCCCATAGGTAAAGTTTTTGGTATCAACTAATCCATTCATCCCTCTATGCCCTTCTGGGAATAACATAATATATTCGCCACACAATAAAAGATGTCTAGCTATTTTCATTGGCTGGTTTATTTTTTCTGCCGGGGCATTTAAATCAATGAATATACATTTTCCAACATAGCTTATGAATTTATAAAAAAAATTGTTCTTCATATGGGTAGTTTTAGGAAAATTCCAAGGCATAGTGCGAAAATTTAAAATATAATCACAAAATGAACTGAATGTTATAACTAACAAAACAGAATCAATATAAGTTAAATGATTAGAGCAAATGAGTAATGGTTCGGATGTATGTTTAACAATTGATTTAAATTGTTTACGAATATTTTTTATTGCAAGTATACGATAACGTCCAATGATAAATAATAATATCCAATAGAATGGATAAAGTAAGAAAAATGCCAAAAAACTTATTATACGTTGCAAAAATAACTTAGCTTTTATTGTTTTAGGTATACTCATTTGACCCTAATGTTAGGACCTGTAAAAAAATAACTTGGACTTTTAAACGAGCGTCTGTTTGAGTTTAGCGAGTGAAAAAAGTCCGAATTATTTTTTTACAGGCCCTTAAATCAGCTCTATTTAAGGTTTAGCTGATTTTTTGTTCGATTACCGCTATGGCGTCTCCGATTGTGCGGATCTTATCAGCTGATTCATCATCAATCGCAACATTAAATTTATCTTCGATATCTATAACAATATCAACAAGCCTAGCAGAATTTACGCCTAGATCTTCGATAAAACGTGTTTCTTTAGTGACATTTTTTACAGCATCATTTTTACAATAAGGCGTAACTATATCTACTAAATCATTAAAAATTACAGCAGTATCCACAGCATTAATCTCCACAGTAGTCTCCTAAATTTCAAAATAAAACTTATTTATCCCATCTTTTGAAAATCAAACAGGCATTAACATCCCCAAAACCAAAACTGGCTTTAGCCAAAATATTTAAATCCATTATTTTGGTTTCGTGAACAATATTAGCGGAAAATGGCTCAAGCTTAAAGTGAAGATCGTCGCAATTTATTGAACCATGCACAAACCCATTGCATAATTGTAGTATACTAGCAACACACTCTATAGCTCCAGCTGCCCCTAGTGTATGGCCAATGAGTGATTTAGTTGAATTTATGAACGGAAATTCACTAGGTTTACAATTTAATGCTGTTTGCCAATTATTAATTTCTAGCGTATCGGCCATAGTTGCAGTTAAGTGGCCATTAATCAAATCTATATCCATAGGACTAATATTGGCCATATTAATTGATTTTTGTATGCATTGCACTACTCCCAAAGGATTTGGGGCTGAAATACTGCCGCCATTGCGTTGTCCGCCACAATTAACATGAGTTCCTATAATTTCTGCATAAATTTTAGCACCTCTTTCTAGTGCGCTTTCTAAACTTTCTACCATTAAAACACCAGCACCAGCGCCTGGCACAAAACCCGCAGCGGTTGCGCTCATAGGGCGAGAGGCTTGAGTTGGGGTGCTATTAAATCCACGAGATAATACCCGCATAGCATCAAAGGTAGCCCAAGTATATTGGGAAGTTCCTTCTGTAGCTCCAGCTAACATACGTTTTGCACGTCCTTCTTTGATTGTCCAGAATGCATTGCTAATAGCTTCTGTTCCAGTGCTGCAAGCACAAGAGTTAGTAGTGACTTGCCCACCTAATCCTAATAATCCACCAATGTTAGCGCTTGATGCGCTAGACATGGTTTGTTCTACCATAGTTGAACCTAGTCGTTTTACTTTTTTCTGATCAGTGAGTGGCACCACATAGCCACCGATAGTTTCGCTGCCACCAACCCCAGTACCAATAATAGCCCCGGTATCCCAATCAATGATGTTTTCGCTAGGATCTATTAATTTAAAGCCAGAATCAACCCAACAATCAATAGCTGCTATTGCTGCAAAAATCATGCTGCTATTCATGGCCATTAATGCCTGCGAGGATAAATATTTTACCTTTAAGTCATCTATATTTTGTGGGATTCCGACTACTTGACAAGAAAAATTTAATTCCTCTAGCAAAGGTAAATGACGAATACCAGAGGTTCCAGCTCTTAAAGCAGTTTCAAACTCATTTAATCCATGAGCATTTGGGGCAATTACCCCAAGACCTGTAATAACAACTCTTTTTGAAGTCATGCAAGGACCCCCATTCCAGAGGCAACAGCGGTTGCTAATAAATTTTTATGTTTATCATACATACTAATTTGTGTACGTAATTTCATTCTTCTCCAAAAAATTTTTTTTGCTATCACAGTAACAGTATCTCCTGGATATACTGATTTAAAAAATTCTACTTTTGCATCAGTAAACATAGTTAACCATTTTTTTATTTCGTCTGTTGGAACAGATACAGATAATAAATAAATCCCAAAAGCTACAACCCCAATTTGGCACATAGATTCTAATAAAATAACTCCTGGAGTTATTGGTTTACTTGGAAAATGTCCAACATAAAAAAATTCATCTTGTTTAAAAGTGTAGGTTCCACAAATTTCGTCTTCATTACTATAAATAATTTGATCTATAAAACGAAATGGTTTTTGTTGAGGAATATAATTTAAAATTTCAGAAGGAGTTAATGCCAAGGATAACATATCATTATAATCCGATCAACATGCTAATTTGACTTGATTTTTTAATTTTCAATTAAGTTTCCTCCTATAGAATTATTAGCTAAATGCGGATAGTCACTATATTGTATTCCAATAAAAATTCCTACTTTAGCATCTTTAATTGTATATATAGTTTGTCCGTCTACTGAAACACTTGCTGAACCAATAGCAATGGAAGATCCAGCAGATTTTCTTTGTATAAATCTTTTTATATCAACCTCATAGCGCACTAACTTATTATGTGGGCGAATTTGACCAAAGAAATCTATGTCTTTTGCGCCAAGTGCTCTTCCAGCACCTTTTGCGCCACAAAGCGTAGCATAAAAACCAATCAATTGCCAAACAGCATCCACCCCTAAGCAGCCGGGTTGTACTGGATCTGTACGGAAATGACACTGAAAAAACCAATCACTCAAAGAAATATCCTGTTCGGCAACTATTCTACCTTTATTTCCGATCCTGGTTACTTCTGTTACTCGATCAAACATTAACATTGGTGGAGCAGGTAGTATACCACAACCTTCTTCTGGAGGATCTTCAATTAAAGATCCCCAGCTAAAAGCCAACAATTCTTGTTTAGAAAAGGAGGATTTTTGTAAATATTCATTATATTTAATTTTCATGTTTATGTTACCTCAATAACCATTCCACCCCAAGTCAGTCCAGCCCCCACTACTACCAACAAAATTTGATCGCCAGCTATAAAGCGGGACCAATTTTGTGATAATACAGTTGGAGCACCAGCTGCCCCACAGTTACCAAATTGATCAACATTATATAAATGATGATCTGGTGAAATTTCTGCTAATTTACATACGGAACGTAGCATCATAAGATTTGCCTGATGTCCAATAAAGTAATGTTTATTATGTAAGATATTATTTTGTTTGCGAAGGTATTCAATAGTTGCCACCATTTTTTTAATAGCAAATCTTTGTACAACAGGACCTTCTTGGTAAAAATGTCCACCAGCAGGCACTGTGATTGTATTACAAGATGCTGGATTAGAATCGATCATTACATTAGAAATAAAAGTATTTGATTTATGTTTTTTGGAAACAATTATTGCAGATGTTCCGTCACCCAATAAAACGGCCACTTTTCGATCTGTAAAATTAACAGAACGAGTCATATTTTCAGGAATAACCAACAAAATATAATCAGGCAAACTTGAGGCTTTCATTTGATGAATAGTATTCATTTGAACAGCAAAGGTAGAACAAGCAGAATTAATATCAAAGGCTGGAGCTTGGATCCCTAATTCTGCAGCAATCATACAAGCTTCTGCTGGTAAGGAATATTGTGGTAAACAACCACCAGCAATTACCATACCAATATCTGCTATTGATAAATTAGCATGTTCTAAAGCACGTTTAGCGGCTAGTGCTCCAGTTTGAGCATTAGAAAATTGTATATGTGGTCCAGTTGTTGTTGGGATTTTATTATAGGTATCTTGAATATAATCTAAAGATAATACGGTACGTCTTTCTCGAATACCTACTCTTTCCATGATCCATTCATTATTTGTTCCTATATCTAAATCATCAAGAAATTGGTTATCAATTATGTTGTTTGGATGAAAATGGCCAATACCATGAATGAAAATCATAAATCGAATGTTTTATGAAGAGTTTTAACATTGATGACTGATTGGATAGTAACCCCAATTGATTTAAAAAATCCACGCAAAGGGGCAGCTGGTCCTACTTCTAAGATGCATTTAGTATGTTTTATTAATGCATCCATATTTTGTCTCCACTTTACGCTACCACTAATTTGTTTTGTTAAGCCATCTATTAAAGAACTAATTTGCATGTCTGGATAAAACCCTCCAAGATAGTTAGAAATAACAGAAGTTAAACAGTCAGTATTAAATTTGTCTTTAAATTGTAATAAATAATCATGAAAAAGTATTTCTATTTTTTGCATGTAACGGGAATGAAAAGGGGCATTAACTGCTAAATAAACAACTCGCATGGGTTTACCAGCCCATAAATTTTCTAAATGAGCAACAGTTAGTTTTACATCGTTAACATAACCGCTTAACACTATTTGTTGATTAGAATTATCATTAGCAATATCAACCCCAAAAGCCGCAGAAATATTTTTAATTTGTTCAAACGGAATTGGATCCATGATTAATGCTGCCATGCATCCTTCTTGATCTGGTGTTATGGCAGACTGCATTAGTTTGCCACGAAAGTGGACAATTTTTACTGCAATGTCTATAGGTATTACTTGGCTTGCAACAAGTGCTGCATATTCCCCTAATGAGTGTCCAGCAAAAAAAGTTGGATGAAAATTATAATATTTATTTAATACTTGATACATGGCCATTTCTACTGTCAAAACGCATGGCTGAGTATATTCTGTGCTATTTAATTGAATTTCATTGTTTTGGCAAATCTCATACACATCAAAATTTAAAGCATCGCTAGCTATTTGAAAGATATCTTTAGCTTCGGTGTAAAGCTCTTTAAAATCTTTACCCATGCCTAAATGTTGAATACCTTGTCCAGGAAATACAACGCCATCAAACTGCATATTAGTCTCCAAAGTGTTTATTAATCATCATTATATTAGCCAACGGTTTTGTTCTATTGCAAGACAATCATCTTTGATTGCTTGGCGAATTGACGACATTAAGCGATTCATGAATGTTACATTATGAATTGTAATTAATTGGTATCCTAGCATTTCTCTGGCTTTTAATAAATGATTCAAATACCCCCTTGAATATTTCTTACAAGTTAAACAAGGACAATCTGATTCAATTGGTTTGTTATCTAATTTAAATGTACTGTTGAACAAATTTATATGACTTTTATGCTGGCCTTCTAGTTGGTTTGGTGGTCGAACTAAGGCCCCACCATGCCTTGCGACTCTAGTAGGATGAACGCAATCAAATGTATCAATCCCCTGAGATACCCCAGAAAAAATATCACTAATACCGCCAATTCCAAGCAAATGAGTAGGTTTTTCTGGATTTAATTTATCCTTGGTAAACCCAACAACATCGTACATTTGCTGCTTAGTAGCACCTAAAGAACCGCCAATTGCTTGTCCGAAAAAAGGAAGCTCATTGATTGTATTACAACTCTCTGATCTTAAATCTTCGTATATTCCACCTTGAACAATACCATATAGTGATTGCATTCCATTATTTTTACTGTTGAATTCTTTTAAACTACGCACCGCCCAACGATGGGATCGATCCATGGATTGCTTGGTATAATCTTTATTAACATGAAATGGAGTACACTCATCTAAAACTAGTACAATATCTGCACCAAGATTGCGTTGAATTTCCATTGCACGTTCTGGAGTTAAAAGATGCATTTTGCCATCAAGATAAGATTTAAATAGCGCTCCATCTTCAGTAATTTTTAAAAGTGTTTTAGAAGTATTATTACGTTTGCCCTTAATTTCATCGGCTATCGAGCCATGCCCAAGACTAAAAATTTGAAATCCACCAGAATCGGTTAGCATGGGTCCATCCCAACCCATAAATTTGTGTAACCCACCAAGTTTTGCAACAGTTTCTGATCCTGGTTGAATCATTAAATGATAAGTGTTGGCTAAAATAAACTGAGTGTCGCTAGCTCTCATGTCGTCTGGAGAGACACTTTTTATAGAAGCTTTAGTTGCACAAAAAATAAATGCTGGAGTCTCGACTGTGCCGTGTGGGGTTAAAAGGGTAGCACAACGTGCTTGATTGTTTTTTGTACGGTGATGAATTGTAAAGTTAAAATTATGGTTGTTCATGGGTGTATATGGCATTTATAGGTCTGCAACGATAACTTAGATAAATCATTGGGGTAGATAAAATAGTTATAAATCCCTGAGTAATTAAAGCCCATAAAATATATGTATATAAAATGACGGAAAAACTCGCAGGTTGAGGAGATAAAATACTCCATGCTAAAAAATTAAAGATAAAAGCATCGATCGTAGTTGATCCTGTAGTTAAGATTATTGTGCGTAACCATAAGTATTTTTTATGAGTAAAATTGCTTAATATTTGAAATATCCAAACACCAGTGAACTGAGCTATAGTGAATGCTAATAAGCTGGATAATAACAGGCGTGGAGATGGGGTAAATAACAAAGATATAGCTTGTTCAGCTAGGAGCATATGTTCCGTACCTGACACAATGGCGTGTACTGGGAGTGGTTGATGTCCAATAGCCATAATCATTAAGATAGTCATTAATATTTGTGCTGCAAAACAAAACCAAATGCCTTGTTTAGCCGCTTCTTTACTGTAATGTTCAGTTAATATGCCGCTGCATAAATAAGTAGTAGAAAATACGACTGTGCCCAACGCTACTGGTCCATTACTAAAACTTAGTTGCATGCCTTTAAGAACTTGGATGTTAGCGGCTAAAACAGCCACAATGTTATAGATATATAAGCCATGTTTACCAAACAATCTAAAAAGTAATAACATAGCAGTAATGCAAACCCCAAATAAAATAAAAGAAGTAATTTCTACTGGCAAATTTTGCATAATTTTTATTAAAGGAAGAATGATAATATTGTCCATGGCGCTAAAATATACTAAGTTATTTTGCATTTCAAATAAAATATGTTGTCTGGCTCTCGTTGGCACATTTAGCTATTGTGTAGGATCAGATACATCTGAGACTGAGAAATCTATTTAACTTAAAATGGCCAGAATTTTTGTTGACTTAACAACTAAATTGCATTAATATAAAATTTACCTTTTAGAATAATAAAAAAGAACTATTAGCAACTAAATAGTTATCAATAATTAATAAGGTGTAGTATGCCAACAAATCCATTACAAAATTTATTATTAGAAAATGCACTTGAAGAATTATCAAGCCTCGCAACATTATATGGGCAACAAGCAGCAACAGAATCGAAAAAGATTTTACTTCGTTGTATAGGTTCCTTTAACCTTGCAATACTTAACGCAGATCAAAATAAAGATACAGATTTTTTTAAAAAACAAAAAGAAAACATCTTAAAATGCTATTATACAATCAAAGAACACTCTAAAGGTAGAGATATACCTGACGTAGTTAAGAAAATGATGTCAGAAAATAATTTACCAACCATAAGCGAAAAAGAGATTGTGCTTAATACTATAAGTACCTTACAAGGTTATGTAAAAAGCATAGTAGAAGAAATAAAAGAAGAAGAATCTCGAGATAAACGTCGTGGTTGGCTCGGCGGTGAACATGGTCATAGATTTAGAAGGCAATGTGAATCAGTAGTGAAATTTTTCAAACACTTATTTAATGACTCCATGCACTTTAATTTACTTGATGGTGAACTGCATTTTGGGTTAGCTACAGCTGAAAGCGACACTGCGATTAATATTCATAATAGTAAATATTACAAAGAAAATTTAGATCAAATAATCTTTATTTGGGACGAACTTATTAAAAATCTTACACCAATATTAAACTCTGATAATAAAAAAGGAATGTTTTTTAGTGTGGGTGCAAACTTTAGAAATCCTGAAGAACTTAAAGATTTTTGTGATAGCATGAAAAAAACTATTGAGCAAATCAACCCTATCGGCCATAAAACCACTTCTACAAGTAAGCATTCACCATCTCCATGATCTCGCTAATATATAAACATTCACAAGATTTTTATGAGATTGAAAAAAACCTTATAACTAATTGAAAATATGTTTTTGGAGTCAGGTTGGGTTAAAGATCAAAAGAGAAGGAAGGCTATTAATACATAAAGCACGTTCGTTAGCACTGGGCCTGTTTGGGCTCTTTTGAAGCCGGATTAATAGGTGAGGTACTCTATGACATTGATAAAATGTAAAAAATGCGAAAACGACATGAAGACAGCACAAGATGAACTTTTTATGATTAACGACAACCAAAAATCTTTGGTACTTGCTATTCGTAATGGCGATACTGATCAGGTGAAAGCTATATTATACAGTGGAATTGTTGATGTTAACTGCATATTCCCTATTGGAAAATATTATAATGAACAAGGTAAAGAAATATTTTATGGTTGTACCTATTTAATATTGGCAATAAGGTGTGGAAATCATGAAATAGTCAATATCCTTCTAGAGTCTGGAGCTGATATTAATAAAGGCACACAGGAATGTACGTATAATTATAAAGAAATATATCTGTGGAGCAATGAGCAATTTGTTGACTGTAATGATCTTGTTCTCTTTCGTAATTATGATGGTGATCCAAACCTGCGTGCCCGTTTTGATGTGGATTCATCATTCAGTGTATTTTATGATCCTTGGTGTTTATATATAATTGAGAAAAAAGATCTCAGGTTAAGTGGTAATGGGGGTTGGTGTATAATTGAGAAAAGAGATCACGGATTAAGTGGCAATAGGCATATTGGTTGTACAGCTTTAATATATTCAATAATAATGTACAATAATGAACTTTTTAATAAAGATATATTTAATATTCTTGTTGGGCATATTAGAAAAAAAATACATAGTAGTACAGAGTTAATTTTTAAAGCTCAGCAAGGAATATCAATGGCTATGTTTGCATTAAAAAAACTTTATACCGTTAATATGAGTGATAATGGTGGTAATACCGCTTTGATGGTTGCTGCTAAAAACGGAGATATAGATATAGCTAAGAGTCTTTTAGAGTTGGGAGCTGATATTAGTATGTGCAATCAAGATGGTAATACAGCTTTGATAATTGCTAATAAAAATTACCATTTAAATATAGGCAGTATTCTTAAAAAAATATCTGAAGCTAGCGTTAGTAGTAATCGTGTAGGCCTCATCAATCGCTTGGCAATTTAATTCCAATGGAGTATTTTAAGAAATATTACCAAGAAGTTAGAGGTTAGCATGAGCCTCATATGTTGTGATTTAGGACAAGCTATTGTTTTTGCAAAGTAAAACAGTATAATTATCGTTTAATTTGTATAACTAATTTTAAATTATTAGATTGTTTAAATTTTAAATGGGTCGTTAGCTCAGTCGGTAGAGCAGTAGGCTTTTAACCTATTGGTCGAAGGTTCGAATCCCTCACGACCCACTATATATAATTTATAGGAAGTGGTATGAAGGTCATAGTAAAAGCAATTATAGCATTTAGCATTGTTTATCCGAAAACCGTATTAGCCTCAACCTTTGGTGGAATGGCAGATAACTTGTTTGTTGGGGTGAATGTATTAACTAGATTTTTTTGGGCTGCTTGTATATTAGTAGGGGTATTCTTGTTAGTGGGATGTATGGTCCATTATAAAGAGCATCGTAATAATCCTAAAGTAGTACCGTTATTTACAGTTATCATGTATTTAGTATTAGGGTTAACGGCAATTAGCGTACCTTTTTTGAATAGATTGTTTGGTTCAGATGCTTATGATGCAGTCAATCAATCTAAAATTGAGTCAAGTCATTACGATTCTTAAGATTATCGCTTTGCTATATTTTACATTTCAATGTAGGTGTTGTTACTATTCTTTGTTTTGTTAAATTAGTCGCAATTTGTTGTAATACTTTTCTTTCCAAATCATCCTTAGAATCAACATCGAATTCCTGCAAATTTTGAAAAGACATAAGTGCATCACATAAAATGTTAAACTTGTTATCATCTATAGCATCTAAATCGTTATACACTATATTAAGTTGTTCTAGTTTTTCACAATTATTTAGTGCTACAAATAATTCTATAAACTTAGCCTTTGTTAAATTGCCAAGGTTTGTAGATGATAGATCGAGTTGTGTTAAATTTGCAAAATTAGATAAGCATCTACATAATGTATGAAAATTATTATTATTTAAACCAGAAATATTATTCTCGCTAAAATTAAATTGTCTTAATTCTAAGCAATGTTCTAGTGTCTCAAATAAAAGTGCAAAATTATGTTCACCTAAATCTTCCAAATTATTAGCTGTCAGATCAAGTTGTTGTAAGTGTGGTAAGGTATTCAAAAGATTAAGTAAGGCTGCAAAACCATTATCACTTAATTCTGAAATATTGTTAAAAGCCATATCAAGTTTTTGTAATTTTGAACAACTTCGTATGGCATTAAATAAAATTTGATAATTAACACCCTCCATCAAACCAATACCACAATATGATAAATTGAGTTCTAATAGATTGTGACAATGCGATAAAGCTATAGATAATACTTTTAATTTCAAATCATTTAAATCTTCACTTTCATCAAGATTTAATTCAATTTTGGTAAAACCGCTTAATTGATTTTGTGGAATATTTAAAAGTTCTAACAAGTTCATAATCGTTTTTCCCTATCGTTTTTCCCTATCGTTTTTCCCTAGTGTGCGCATTTAATCGTTTTATATGCTTATTTCTTTAGTATCTTTAATAAATTTTTCGAGCTCCGCTTTAAATTTTTTTATTTTATTAATATTAGGTTTTTTACTAGCTTGTAATGCCAGTTCAATTTTTTGTTCAGCAGCTGATAAATTATTATTTAAAATAAGTAATTTTGTTTGTGCAAATAAACTTTCATCTTGTTCATTTAATTTTTGTGAGCATCCAAGTAACAATTCATATATTTTTGGTTCTTCTATAAGATCGTAAATATGGTTTTTATTATATTGTTGCAAAACATTTTTAGCGTCTAACGGTAAGTTTAATGTCAGTAAAGTTTGGGCATAAGTTAAAATTAATGGCAAATAATCTGGAGATATCTGCATTAAATTGGCTAATTTATTTTTGGCAAAAATTGGTTCTGTGGTTGCTAGTAATTGGGAAAAAGATAATTGTATGATAATATTTTCTGGATTTTTTTCTATTAATTCTTTAAAAATATTGATAGCTAGTGTGGTTTTATGTAAATCTTGCAAAACCAACGCTTGTTCGTAACGTAATACTGTATAATTACTGTAACGATGGTTTTTTAACCTATTTTCAATTTGCGTCAATAAATTAGTTTTATTAGCGGTTAAGTTGTTTTTGATCCTGGCCTTAATAAGACCATAATCTATGTGATCTACAAATTGTCTATAACTTGTTTGTTCTGTGCGGTTATAGGCATCAGGGATCCTAGATTCAAACATTGGATGGGTTAATAAATATTCAGGGGTTTTTTGTAGTTCGGTATTTATTTGGCTAAAACGTTGAAAAATATTAGCCATTGCTCTTGGATCAAATTTAGATTTATTAAGTAATTGTATTCCAATACGATCAGCTTCTTGTTCATTTTCTCTAGAAAAAGTTAACATTTGTTGTATATGTCCACCAAGAACTGGTAAAACCAAGTCAGGTACGCCAATAGCTATAGCGGCAGCAGCCTCTGCAATAGTAAGCGGCATTAATTTTTTTTGTTGTAATAATTGTCTGGCAGAATGTTTTTGAGTGATGTGACTTATTTCGTGAGCTAAAATAGCCGCCAATTCACTTTCTGTCTCTGTTATGTTAATTAATCCAGAAAAAACTCCAATATTACCACCAAAAAATGCAAAAGCATTTACCTCGTCGCCAGGCACTATAAAAAAATTGAATTTGCTTAAATCAACTTGATTGGCATTAGCTAATAAGCTATTGCCTAAATGATTAATATAAGCACTTACAATAGGATCTGGGTCGATCATTCCGGCATGTCGTATTTGGTGCAACCAAGTTTTACCTATAATAATTTCTTCTTTTTTAGAAATAATAGATTGTGTTTCGTTGCCAAAATTAGGTAAATTATTAGCAGTTGCACTATTAATGCTATTAATTGCTATTAACATTAATATCAATAAGGTAACATTAGGAGATATACAAAAATAACTCGTACTTTTATTTATTAATTTATAAATAATTTTTTTTATCATATTTTACCATAATATATTATTAGATTGTTGTATGAGCACTTTAGATTTAACTACTTTAACATGTCCTTGGACTATTATAAAAACTAAACAAGCTATGGACAAACTGTCTAGCGGGGAAAATTTATTAATAATAGTCAGTGATCCTAGTTTTATTATAGATTGCCAGGTATATGTTAAAAAAACTGGCCATAAATTTTTGTCCAGATGGTATACTGGAGAGAGTATTTGTTGCTTATTACAAAAATAGAGTTATTACAAGGAATTAATAAATATGCTTGGCATCTTTCAGTCTTGGTATAAAAAATATTTTTCTAATCCCGAAGCTGTATTATTGTTATTGTTTTTAATTATTAGTTTTGGCTTGATTGTAACTATGGGAGAGATCTTCGCTCCAGTTATTACTAGCCTAATTATAGTATATTTGTTGCAGTGGTTAATAAATGGGCTTGTTCAACAAAACATTTCGAGAAATGTTGCATACCCAATAGTATACATAGCGTTTTTAGCAATATTTATAATAGCTATTTTAGTGTTGCTGCCATTGTTGTGGCGACAACTTAGTAATTTATTCTCAGATTTACCATATATGTTGCAGGGGGCTAAATCTTCGTTAATTAAATTAGCAGAACAATATCCAGCGTATTTTTCTAGAGAGCAAATTGATACTTTGGTGTCTAGTTTGTTAGTTGATATTCAAGCTTGGGCAAAAACTAAAGTGTCTTCTTCTTTGTCCTATATTCCAGGCATAATAGCTTGGCTGGTATATTTATTTCTAGTACCGTTATTGGTGTTTTTTTTCTTAAAAGATAGTGATGTTATTGTTGATTGGTTTGTTAAATTTTTTCCAAAAAACAGGAAAGTATTGCGCACTATTTGGTTAGAAATGGACAAACAAATTGGTAATTATATTCGCGGTAAAATTGTGCAAGTTACTATAGTAAGCTTGGCTAATTCATTAGTGTTTTTATATTTTGAATTAAATTATGCGATATTATTAGCAGCAATAATTGGAATATCTGTAATTATTCCGTATGTCGGTGGGGTAGTTGTTTCTATACCATTAATTTTAGTTGGTTATTTGCAATGGGGCTTTAGCCTGAAATTAGTTTATATGTTGATTGCGTATCTTATAGTTCAAGCGATAGATGGTAATATATTGGTGCCAATTTTATTTTCTAAGGCAGTAAATTTACATCCGATTGCAATTGTTATAGCAATTTTATTTTTTGGATCTGTTTGGGGGTTGTGGGGAGTGGTGTTTGCTATTCCATTAGCTACTTTAGTAAAAACAGTTATAGCTGTTTGGCCAATTGCGAGGGAACATTCGTAGAATTTTTAAATACCCAAAGCTGTTGGCTATAATAAAATATAAACCTTAATTTGATGGTTCTAGGCTAATATCTAAATTTAAAGTATCACAATATGTTAAAAATGCCTCTCTTAAGGAGACAATGTGCCTATCTGCAGGAATTTTTACCTGAATTTCGATCTGTATTAAGTTAGCATTAATATTATGCTGATTAGTGTTTGCTTCTTTAATTGCAATATTTTCTCGATTAAAAAATTGCAGTAACTTATTTAAAATACCTGGTTTGTTTATAGTGACAGTTTGTACGGTATAATTTATATATGGATTAAGTTCATCAGTGCTTATTATTTTTATATTATTATTGCGTTTAGTATGTATATGTAGTTGATGCTTTTTAGTTAAAGCTAATAAAGATTTTTCTAATTTAATAATTTCGTTCCATTTTCCACTGATTAAAGCACTTAGTGCAAGATCTTCACCAAATTCTATGATTCTGCTGTTTATAATATTACAGTTACATGTTGCAATTAAAGAGGTTAATAAATTGGCTATGGTATTAGAATTTTCTCCTAGCGCAATTAAATTTAAATAACTAACACCCAATTTAGTGGTTAATTTATTTGCTTTAGTATTTTTAGGTTTACTTGTTATTTTGCGTGGCTGCATATGATCTACGCCTATAAAATTCAGAATTTTTAATATTTTTGTGTCAATAATTGATTATACGAAATAATAAAATTAAATTCTATTGGATATACGCTAGCAGATAACACAAAGCAAAAATGCTTGTAATATCATCATGTACATTAATCAATCAAATATTTTTTAAATGATAATTTTGGTCATTATTTGTGATATTTACGGGTTGTTTGCCTAGGTGAAGCAAACGTCCTGGTAATTACACTTTTTTTAACAAAAAAAATTCAATATTATTGCGTTAATTAAGAATAATAACAAACAATAATAATAAAATATATTGGGAGATCAAATATATGCAAAATAATAATAGACCAGGAACTCCGACCAACCAAGGAATTAATAATATTGAACCGAGAGCTCCACAAAGACGTAGGGTAGCAAGATCACGCTTAAATGCTACACACATTCAAAATAACACGGAAATAAGTTTAAGTAATTCTCTTATTCGTCTTGGTGGGGTAAGACGAAATTTAATATTTTCTTACCCGGAAGAGCCTACTACAGCCTCACCCCTTCAAGTTCAATTATAATTCACGCTTACCAGGTCCCTCTCCAACAAAAATTGTTGGAGAGGGTGGGCACCATATGCTCATATTAGCATAATAATATCAGTAAAAATGCTATATACAGATAATTTGGTTTTCAGTACTTTTTATATTATGAAACAAGCTAAATTATTACAATGTGCAAAAATTTTAAGAAAAAAAGCTACTAAAGCTGAGAATATTTTATGGCAAGCTATTAGAAATAGAAAATTTATGAATATAAAATTCCGCAGACAATATTGGATAGGCAATTATATTGCAGATTTTGTATGTCTAGAACATAAATTAATAGTTGAGTTAGATGGTAATTTTCATTTGGAACAACAAGAGTATGATGATATA
>Ga0302268_1000122_pt1 | contig 47739 bp, 59 predicted proteins | sample III_Bog_E2_1_FD_194554 | JGI IMG/M metagenome (GOLD analysis project Ga0302268, IMG submission 194554) | Peat permafrost microbial communities from Stordalen Mire near Abisko, Sweden - III_Bog_E2_1 | ecosystem: Environmental > Terrestrial > Soil > Wetlands > Peat | place: Sweden: Abisko... | reverse complement strand
ATTTATTCTCTACTATTATTTATTACAATTTGTAAAATTTAATAAATAATAATAAAATTCTTTACTTTTCATAAAAATACTATATTATTTATGAAATGACTATAGACTATTTTTTTAGAGATGTATGTTTAGTAACCACAATCCTTTTTTTATGGTTTAACACTGATGCATTTATAGAGTATTTAAAGCTGTTTCACGCTGAAGGATTAATTTCAGAATATCTTAAGCATTCTGAAACCCCCTTACCTACCTATTTGTTTTTACAGCGAGTTAATTATAAAAACAGAACTGTTAAATTTATACTCAAGCTTCTGTCTTGTCCAGTTTGTCTAGGTATGGTTCTATCCGTTTTTATAGGACTCATAAAGTCTGATATAACCTACATTCCATTGATCTATATTGGGGCAATGATAACGTATATGACTTTACTTAAACTTAAAGAGTCGATTTAATATCCTCTAACATTGCCTTAGCCTCTTCTCTCCTATCAGCCATTTCAAATATTTGATAGTTATCGTTCTTAGCATAAAACCATACTGCCTTATTGGACTTAACCCTCAAAGGAGTATACTTTTCTAAGATTGTTTGATAAAGGGACATCTGCAAAGCGTATGTATTATTTTCACATACATCCAAATGCTTCAGCGGAGGAGCAAACTTATTCCTATATTTACTCTTCATATCAAACCTTAGATTCGTTTTAAAGTCATATATCTCATATTGGTTGAGTAAGGTATTATAAGCTAAGAGGTCTAAGGTTCCACATATCTTTGTATCGTCAACATCTCCCAATACAAATTCATTTTTAATAGGAAGTATATGTTTATGATCTTTATAAAAATTGTCGAAGTGGTTGATTAATATCTTCAGATTAGCGTTAAGATTCCTTCTATCCTCGTCTTCGAAAGAGGCATAATGTTTATCATTATCCTCGTATACATTAATACGATTTCTAAAATAGTTATCTATATAGTAGTGCAATATTGTGCCTTGTTGTGTGGCACGAAGGTTTTTAATTCTCCAAGCATCAAGTATTTCTTCTTGGGACACGCCTATTTCCTTTGCCTTTCTTTTTGAAATCTTATCCGCTTCAAATTCTGGTTTATAATGCTCAATCAATTTTGATACTGACATTGGAGCAGGTTTACCATCGACAATATATTTATGACCGCTTTCAAAGAATGTTATCTTGTTGAAAACTTGTAGGCTTAGTAGATCATTTAGCATGTTTTTTAGGGAGACGTTTCAACTTACATTGACAATTCTCATATAAACTACATTCTACACAAGTTCTATCATTATTCAAGTAGAAATCTGGTCGCCAACAAGCATTCGTGGTAAGTATCGCTACATGTGCAGGGTTATTCAAGCTTAATACTTCTGCTTTCTTAGTGCTTACCGAATATGGAATTGGTGTGTTCGCCAACTCTCTACGTCTTTTACGTTCAATGTTCTCTCTACTCTTAAATTTTTTAACATAGCACTTAAGAATCTTTAAAGGGATTTCTTTAGTGATTTGACAGTTGAATTGCTTACGAATATCTTTTTCAAGATGTCCTTCTTTCAAAAGTTTTCTTGCATCTCTACAGATATAGTATTGTGCATATTCTTCAGCGGTATCAAATTTTAATTTTGCAGCTTGTTTCTGCAAAATTTTTCGTGAAAGTAATATTTTTACACCTGTTAAAATACAAGTAATTTCGTTTTTTCGAATCTTAAGTTTGAATACTTCAGGTTTCTTCTCTAGTTTCGGAGGTAAAACAACGGGTAATTTTTTACTCTTTTTAAGAGGTTTTTCAATTTTTTTAATTTTAGGCTTTCTGCCTCGCTTAAGAGGTTTATCTAACTTTTTTGACCTACGAGGTTTCTTAACAGGTTTATTTTTTACCTGTGTATTCACCTTTTTAATCTTTTTAGTTCTTGCCATATTTCTTTTAATTATATAGATTTACTAGAAAAAGACAATAAAATAATGCGGAAAGAGGCATTAACCTTGCTTTCCGCAGCACTTTAATTAATTAAAATTTAGATTTATGCACCAAAGCCAATCACCTTTTCTTCAACTATTGATTTATCTTGAATTGGGTCTTTTTCACTCAAATTGAAAATATCACCTAAAGACATTGGTTTAGCAACCTTATAATTCACGTTCAGACTGTCAATTAATTTCTGTGCCGTGGGAACTGAAAGGTTTTTGAATTCGTATTCAACCTTCAATCGACCCTTACGAACTAAAGCTTTATCGATTAATTTTTTTGGACTATTATAGGTGGCAATAATAGATATTTTAAAAATGTCTCCCATTATACCGTCTGTAATATTTAAAATAGTTGACACTAAAGATGAGGACGATTCATCACTTTCCCTCGTTAGAAGTGCTTTTTCGGCGTCCTCTATAACTATGACACTACCCTTCTTGTTGAGAAGTGAGGGAATGAATCCTGGATCAGTTAAACTATCAATAAAAGCAATTGGAACATATATCATCTCGCGTTTAATCTGAGATGCTAGATGTTTAATAAGTGTTGATTTACCTACACCCGGAGGTCCATGAAACAAATATAACCCCGATTTCTTCTGATCTAAGTTCTCCAATATGGATTTATACACATCTTGAAAGTCTGGTTCAAAGTTAGTAGTGATGTCAAAGGTTTTAGGAATTTCTACTTTAAATGGAACAAATTCGATTCCTGCGTCCCCTTTTATAATAGTAGTAATAAAGCTTCCTTCCTCCTTCTCCGCACGATATTTGTCAAAGGCAGTAAGATCAAATGTGGTTCCTGGTCGGTGGAAAACTGTTATTTTGAATAAGTTAGATGCATTTTCAGAGTTAAGTCTATTACGAACCTTATCTATAGCAATGATGCATTCTTTGTATGAGAAGTAGGCTATATATCTCTTCCGTTCCTCCTCAAAGATAAGCTCGTCAGAAGATACCTGAATTGGAGATTGTGTATTTTCTTCCAAAAAGGTTTCATCACAAATTAACGATCCAGTTTTTCGAAAATGTTCTAATAGTCTATCATCGTAAATTATGTTCGATTCTATAACACATGGACAGTAACCATATATATTTAAAAATATATATCGCGCAGATTGATCCCCAAAATTATACCCCTTTTCGAAAAGCTGGATATCAGAAGGAATTTTAAATGGGTTTCCTTCACCAGTGAGTAAGTTTTTATGCATTCTTATGTAAGGATTTTCACTCGTTCTATCTCAAACATTCCATCATTATGACTTGGGTTTCCTCTAAGGATTCCCGTATATTTAATTCCATTCCATGTCCAACCAACTATATCCCCCGATTCCATCTCAACGTCTTGTATTCCACTATCATAATCTTCAAAGTCTGCATAAAAATCGGTTATTGATTCATCCAAAGAATCCTTACTCACGTATTTAGTTATATCCATCATATATTTTATTAACTACCTGATATTACACTACATCTTGAAAAAATCAATAGTTAATCATTCTCAATACCAGAATCGATCAATGCAGTTAATGCTTGCTCACGAATTTCACCTAACAGTCCTTCTATATCTTCAGATGGTTCATCAATTAAATCTACAATATTTTTTAGGGATGTAGATAGAATACTCTGAACCTTAGCACCTTCTTCTTCAGCAGTTGGTTGAGGTGTTATAACTAGTTCTCCATCCTCTTTTAATACTTGTTTAGCGTAGACTTTTTTAAGTGAATATAACATATGAATTATTTATCCTTTTCAAGCGTTTTATTAAGGGGTTGCAATCAAACTGCCATCTTCTTCGGCAAAGCACTTACCACTTTCTTTTATATACATTCTGATTTGTTCAGCACGTAAATCAGGTGGGCCTTCTAAGCGAATAACGGCAGGGCAATCAACTAGTGGAAAGTATATGCCCTTATTCTTTTCATAGGTATTAACCATAGCATCAATAATATAATCAATTTCCTGCCTGAATCCTAAGTTTTCTTTTGTAGCAGTCTTATTAAGTTTAATTTCGTCTCTTAAGGGCATATAGAAAATAATGTCATAATGCTTAACCATTTGGTTTACTATGACCCTACTATCCATAATAAACTCATCATCAACCTTGCCTTTACCGTTAGAGTTTAACCATAGTGAATACGCGATATTCTCGACTATACCGTTAGTAAACAATACAAAGTATTCATTGTTCATTATAGCTTCTTGAAGTTCATCTACAAGTGCGTCAAGAATTATCTTCTGACTTTTTTTATCCCCCTTACGATTTAGTTTTAGTTTTATATCACCAATCTTATCTTTATAAGAAGGACTAGGAGTTTTATACATGGGCCACTTCTTCTGAAAATTTTTAATAAAGTCTGCCCTGCCATTGTCGTGAGTGCTGATTACTGCTAGTTTCATATTAATATAGTTCCTTACGCATTTTCATATTATGTTGTTTTAAAAATCCACTAATATACCCAATAATATTTTCTTTACCTTTACGATTCATTGAGTGAACGGTGTATTTAGGAAATGTCTCCCTATTTTTCAAGCAATAATCACATAACCATTTAGCACAATCTAATCCAGTAGGGAATTTATAAGTATCGTAAGGGATTTCTTTAATGTCATCTTGGTTAACAACTGGATAATGTTCATCTTTTAAATCATGATCCAGAGACATCATTATGGGTAATCCTCTCATTAAGATAGTTTTTACAAACTCATCGTAGTTTCTTACAACTACCCAAGAACGAAAGTCCTTCGGTAATGTAAGCCACGTAACGTGTTTTACATCTCTTTCATCATCTAAAAAAAGATAATATTGACTACTAAACTCGTTATACATCCTTAGACAGTTCTCGTCTTATACTATTTCCAAAATCTTTATTGATGTCATCTGTGACAATATCAGAATAGGGTAAAGAGTCAAATATATAAATATTTTCAAGTTTCAGTTTCTTTCCCAATTCCTTCTTAATAGTTTTAGCTACATTAATAGATTTATAGATATGTTCTGGCTCCCACTCACTACATATATCTACTGAGGAAGAAAACAATAAGGATTCAACTATTAGGTTCCACTCATCTTTAGTTAATGATAAGTTTATTATATCGTTAGCAGTATTACTCATAACAATATATATCTTATCACGTTATATGAAATTATCAATACAACTTATTGACTTTGTTGGGGTAATGCTATCTTAGCAGATTGTAACAATTTCAATACATCATCTGGATTAGTAGTTTTTGATAACTGTTGAATAATTGGATGATTGGTGTCGTATGTTGTCGTTGTAGGAACTGGGGCAGATGAATTTGGGCCAGTAGGAGTTGTGGTTGGTGTGGTTCCTGTAGAACCGCTTGTAACTGGTGCAGAACCATTGGGAGATGTTGTAGTAGGGTTAATACCGACTCCAATTGGCGCACCATCTTCATCAAGTCTACCATTCTTTATCTTATCGAATAATTCTTCAAATTTGCTCATGTCTATATTTATTCTTTATCTTGATATTTTCTTCACATTTTCTTTATCAGTATCCAATGGTAGTTCATCAACAGGAACAAATCCGTGACTAAATGCTTTAGTTTTTCTATACCGTGATAAGACTGAATCTAAACGCTTAACGTTGGCAAATTTAGTTATTTTAGTATAGTTAACCTTATGTTTTTCAATTACTGCGATTGCTGCGGCTTCCATCTCTTTATCATTATAAGTGGATACCTTACAACAAGGATAAGGTAAAATTTTCAGAACTTTTTCAAAAACTTTACTTTTTAAAAAATAGTTGGCAATTTTAGCTCCGCTTTGATGATTAGAAAAAGGATATAATAAAAGCACCTTTGGGTAATGCGTCTTAATGTTGTTATAAGCATAGTCTATATTCTCAATACAGAAGTTATAGAAAAGATTATGGACATCCCCTGATCCTCTACCACTAGTGTTGAAGGCTATATTATTACTACTGCAAAAAAATGCAACATCCTGCACTGATTTTAATAGTATAGGAAACGAGTCTATAACACAAACTCTAGATTTGTCAAACTGTTTATATTTTAGTTTCATTTTATCAAAGCTTCAAGAATCTCAAAAGAGATGTTATCTTGTTCTGCTTCGTGTATTATAGCATGAAACTCCTCAAAAATCTTGTTAATTCTTTCCTCGTAGTCAAGAATTTTGGAATAGGTGTCTGGTGTGAAATTTAAAAGCTTCTGATTTTCAAGGATTGTCATGCCCTCAATAAGGTCGATTTTACTACCTAAAAACCTCTTAAGTTGAAAAAGTGTTTTGATAGCAGGGGATAGGGCTAAATGTTCTTCTTCCGTCACAGGTTCTTTAATTTTAACACCTTTCTCATTGACCAATCCAAGTTCATAAGCAACAAACTCGGTAAATGGTTTCTTTAATTCAGCTAACAGTAACTGATTTGTCAATACTTCTGAAATTCTTTCTTTAAGCATAGAGTTATAGGCGATTCCATGAATGTGCATATTTCCAGATGGATTGTATTTACACCCTCTTCCATAAGCTGTAGAACCGCAAAAGGAGCATTTTTTAGGGTCATCTGGATGGAAATGTATACCAGAGGGAGAGTATTTACACCCTTTACCATATGATGTGGAACTACAAAAAACGCATCGACTTAATTGACTCATATCTTTATTTATTGAATAATAGCAGATTTGAAATCATTGTCCATCATCTATTTTAACCCTATGTAACCGACAATGAATGTTGTCGTTATAGTATTCTTTAGAGAATAAAACATTATAGTCAAATAGCATTTTTGCTTCCTCATACATTAACTGGCTTTTCGAACAACATGCTTTGATAATTGAGAAAGTAAAGTTCTCCATACCGAACTGTTTAATATCTTCGTTTAGTTTTTTACAGGAACCAGTGTATTTCTTCCAATTAGACTCTTTAACGTCTCTTCTACAACGTTTTTTACCTTTTAACGGTTTTCTTTTTAAAGCGAATATACACTGCTTCTTTCCGATATATCGTCTACCATCCTTTTTGTTTGTAACGAGGTAGATGAACCCGAAAGTATCTTCATTCAGTTCCACTCCTTCAGCTAAAGTCCAGTGTCCATAATCCATAATTTTATTTATAGTAAACTGCTTAATTATAACAACTTAGAACTTTTTTACTTATTTTCACTTTTTACTATTGACTTTTACCCTCCACAAAGATAAGTGATTAAAGAGTTTTTTGAGGGGTTGAAATTTCTGGAGTTTTAAAACTCTTTAAAAACTCATCTATTGACTTTTTTTATTCTTATAGTAAAATACTCTTAAGGAACCTTTTAAGGAGTATTAAAAACTTTTTACTTACTTTTTATGGTTGGTCTAATACCCTTTAATAAGTCTTTAAAGGGGAAAATTTTACGACCTTTTGTGCTTTTTAGTCTTTTTCCGTTTCTTTTTCACAGTAGTTCCTAAAAAGATGTTTTCTGGTTTACCTCTACGCATTACTCCACCTAAAACTTTCGGGGTTCTAGCGTCTCCTGTAGCATAGGTATCACCAGAAAACTGTGTCGCTATAACTGCGGGTGTTCCAAATGCTGCACAAGTTACATTTTCTAGGATAACCATATTAACTAACTCTGTAAAATTTATCATAATTATATCAATACTTAGTTGATTTTGCTTCTAAATATGTTACTATATAAACGATTATGGATGAGACTCCTACAAAAGAAAAGACCTTAAAGGAACGGATTGAAGAATATCACGAGAAAATTGGTAAAGCAGTTAAACTTGATGTCTTTAATTATAAGGAAATTCAAATGGATTTACCCAATCAAAGACATTATTGGGTAGGAAGATTAATGCAACATAAATGTGATATCATCAATTTACAGAAACAACGCAAGAAAGCTATCAAGATTCTAAGTGATAAGAAAACAAAAGATTCTCCTGTAGGTTTAAGTGCTCGAACTATAAAAGACGCTGCGGAAGATAATGATATTGTTAAAAAAATAGATGAAAAAATTGTAGAGGAAGAACTATTAATAGAATATCTAGAGAAAATTGAAGCCAATTTTAGGTCTATTAGTTGGGATATAGGTCACTTAATCGACATTATTAAATTAGAAACTACGTAATCTGAATGATTTCTGTAACGATTGATTATGACACTGGAAGAAGGAAAGGTATTATCGAGTCTGATTATCTTGATAATATTAGGGAACACTTTTCAGTAGCAGATAAAAATCAACGTTTTAAGAAGAAGTATGCAGTAGGATATTCAATGCCTACTAGGATTTATTCAATTACACCACAGGGTAGATTTGAGCCTCGAATGTATCATGACATTGTAAACCATCTTAAGGCTTTAGATTTAGTTGTAGAAATAAAAATTACTGATAATTTTAAGAAAATTGTTGAACCTCCTAAGTTTAGGGGTGAGATAGTTAAATTGAAAAATCTTGATGTTTTGGGTATAGTATTGAGAGATTATCAAGAGGAATCAGTAATTACTGCGCTTGAACAAGGCTATGGAGTTATAATACTTCCTACCTCCGCTGGTAAGACTTTAGTGCTTGCTACATTAATTGAGTCTATTAGGAAGCAAACAACTGGATATAAAACATTTATTCTTGTTCCTGATATTCATTTAGTTAAGCAGACCTATGGTGATCTATTGGAGTATGGGATAGATGAAAAGGATATTAGTTGTTGGACTGGTGGTGAATCTCCTAAGACTCCGATTGTTATAGCAAATGCACAAATTTTACTATCTAAGACTCAAGATATTTCGTGGTTATCAGAGATTGATGTCTTTGTATGTGACGAAGCGCATAAATGTAGATATGGCAACAAAATTAATAAGGTAATCAGTAAGATTCCTGCTAAGTATCGTTTTGGGTTAACGGGAACATTACCAGAATCGAATACTGATAAGTGGTGTATATCAGGCATTTTTGGCCCTGTAATTTATACTAAAACTTCCTTAGAATTGAGGAATAACAACCAGATATCTAAAGTAGTTGTTTCTGCGTTAAAAATTCATTATGACTCAAAATGGACTTTTAAATCTCCTTCCGCTTTAAACCCTACTGAAGCTTACGAAGAAGAGATAACATTTTTACAAACCAATGAATTTAGAAATAACACTATCGTTAAGCTTGTGAATAAGGTGGATAAGAATATTCTAATAATGGTTGACAGAATTCCTCATGGAGAGCAATTATTAAAAATACTCTCTGAAAATACTACTAAAAAGGTATATTTTGTTCAGGGAGAAGTTGAATTAGAGGAACGTGAGAGTATACGTAAACTAATGGAAACACAAGATGATATTGTTTGCGTGGCTATATCGAAGATTTTCAGTACTGGTATTAACATTAAAAACTTGCATTACGTTATTTTCGCAGCTATAGGTAAGGCTAAGATTAAGATTATTCAGTCCATTGGTAGAAGTTTACGTTTACATTCAAGTAAACAGATAGCTATCATCTTCGACATTGTGGATATGTTAAGGTATGGATGGGATCATTACGAAGAAAGGAAAACTATCTATAGAGTGGAGAGTATACCTGTTAGAGAAACTATATTAACTGAAGCTATATAACTAGTTGATTTTTTATTAATCTATGTTATATTAGTCAACATTCACTATGAAACAAGGAAAAGAAACTGCGCCTATAAAGAAAAAAATAACTAAAAGACCAAGAAAGGAAAAAGAGGAGGATGAGTTTTTTGATGATGACCATGCTGTTGATGAAGTAGTGTTACCCCCAAAAAAGAGAGTTAGGAGAACTAAGGAAGAGTTAAAAACTAATTATGTTGATCCTGATGAAATGGAACTTTTAATTAAAAAGTTTTATGAGACTGATGTATTCTCCTCTGAACTTGCTGATATGATTCAGAAGATTGCTACTCGTTTAGGATATGCTCAGAACTTCATAAATTATTGTGTGGATGAAGAAACTGAAGCATTAACACAAAGAGGATGGGTGAATGGAAACGAAATTAATGAAACTGATAAAATTCTATCCTACGATATATCTACAAAAGCTTTAGTGTGGAGTGATGTCAAAAGTATATATAGAGCAGACTATACGGGATTGATGCATAAATTAACTTTAAAAGGGTTGGATGCGTTAGTTACACCAGGACATAAATTCGTAAGTTCTGAAGAGGGACTTAAACCTGTTGAACATATTAAGTGTAAGGAACACATTACTTTAATGGGATTACCTGTAGAAGATAACATTCCAATTTACAGCGACGATTTTGTTGAATTGATGGGATGGGCAGTTACAGAAGGTAATTATTTATTAGGTAAATATACCCACAGTGTTCAAGTTTTTCAAAAAATAGGAAAGAAGGCAAATGAAATTAGAGATTGCTTAATACGTCAAGAAATACCCTTTAAGGAATACCCTTGGTCTGATCCTAATATTTTAGGATTTAGAATTAAAAGGGAGGCAGCTAATTTAATAGTGTCATTAGCTCCAAATCGTGTATTATCTTCTGAATTTATATTGAGCTTAACTCAATCACAACGCATTAAATTAATTAGGACAATGGTTAGAGGCGATGGTAACGTAAGAAACCATGAACAGGAGATGTCGTGGACTTACGTGCAAAAAGATAAACATCATATAGATAGTTTCTTAATGTTATGCACCTTAGCGGGATTGACTACATCAAATACTTTAGTAGAAAATGATTCTATTTTTAGTGATCAACCATATTACGTAGTTAATATCTATAACACTCCTAAGTTACAATGTTTGGCAGAAAATATAAATTTCAACGGAGGAAGACCACGACCAGGGGGAGATAACAGATCGTTAAATATAACGACAGGAAAAATAAGCAACCCCAATATACCAACAATTGAATATGGTGGATTGGTATGGTGTCCAGAAACCAGTTATGGAACCTTTATAGCAAGACGAGGTAAATATATATACGTCACTGGAAACAGCTATAAAGAAGAAATGATAGGAGATGCAGTTATTAAGATGGTTACTGCATTAAAGCGTAGAAGATTTATGGTGTGTGCAGGATATAACCCTTTCTCATATTTTACTAAGGTGGCTTTTAGAGCATTTCAAAATCGTATTAAAAAAGAAAAGAAGGATCATGATACTGTAAAGAGATACCAAGAAAACGTTTATAATATCCTAACAGAATCAGGGCAGATTCCTTACCCTAAAAATACACATGGTCACGATGAAGAGGGATGGTTTGATGATGACGCAGAATAATGAAACAGGTATTTGAAAGTAAAAAGATTGGGTTGTTTTCTGATATCCATTTAGGCGTTCATGGTAACGTTGAACAATGGCATAAAACTTCTTTGGAGTTTGCTGATTGGGCAGTAGTGGAATTTAGAAAAAGAGGTATTGATGATATAGTTTTTTGTGGTGATTACTTCCACTATAGAGAAGAAGTTAATCAGACATCTCTTGATTGTGGTGTTGAATTCCTTGATAAGTTTAAGGAATTCAACATTATTATGACTACAGGAAACCATTGTTGTTATTTCAAGAACAACTCTAAAATACATTCTCTTAAGCCTTTCAAAAACTGGCCTAATGTTAAAGTTATTGATGAATTGACTGAAGTAGATCAATTTGGAAAGAAGTTTGTATTCTGTCCTTGGGGTGTAGATGTAAACGATATTCCAGAATGTGATATAATATTTGGACATTTTGAAATAGGTAACTTTAAAATAAACTCTATAAAGATATGTGATCATGGAGTTGACTCAGCTTTATTTCTTGAGAAGGGAAAAACGATCATATCAGGGCATTTTCATAATAGAGAACATCGCAAATATGATAATGGAAGTGAAATACTTTATCTCGGTTCTCCCTACGAACAAAATTGGGGGGAAGCGGGACAAGATAAAGGAATAACGATACTCGATTTTAATATTATGTCATACGAATTCGTTCCTAACACGATTTCTCCTAAACACTTGAAGATTAAATTGTCGGATATGATTGCAGGTAAAACGGAGTGGAAAGACAAAATAAAAGGGAATATTATCGTTCTAGTAGTTGACGAAAAGATTCCAGATGATAAACTGAATATGATATTGTTAAAATTAGGTAATATGAATCCAGCACAGTTACGAAGTGAGTTTGAACTAGATGAAGAGAGTCTTGTTACCGCTGAAATGGAACAGCTTGAAAAAACCTATATTGATATCGATACCTCCTTGAAAGAATATATTAACCTTTTAAATACTGAACTGAATAAAGACGAAATTTATGAAAAATGCATCAACATCTACAAAAGCATCCAAACCGCTGAGTAATACTCTTCTTGTAATCTTTGATAGGTTTGATTCTGATATTGAAGAGTCTGATGAATATTTTATTGTTCCTTATACCAAGGATGATAATGTAAGTCAATTGAAGAATGTCTATCTTAGAAAGTTTTTTAATTCACCTTTTGAATATTGTGTGTTATGGAAGCCTGAAAAGAAACAGTCTAAAGCTGATTTTGATAAGATTCGTGAACTTCAAATGGAATATGTAGATTCGATTAATGATACTAATATTCCATATTTCACAGGGAAACTAAAGCCTGTTGCTACGATTGATTACGGTGGTAAGAATATATCTATTGGAACAGGATTAGGACAGAAGATCACCATTGAAGTTTTAAGTAAAAAAGCAGTAGAAGCTGTAGGTTATTTCGATGTGCGTATGAAAGATTATTCGTGCGTTATTGATTATGCATACCGTCTATCTGATAAAGGTTTAATGCCTAGGGTAGATTTTAAAAAGTCTCCGTGGTTATTTGATATTGAGAGTGATTTACCATTCATTGCCAAACCTGAAATGGATGAAGTATCATCTGAATGGTATAAATATAAGCACGAACAACATCCTTGGGATCAAGATGCTGGTGAATTAGAACATATGAAAACAGATTTGAAAAGGTTATATGCAACGGACTGAACATCAGAAACAATATGCAATTAAAAATAAAGAAAAAATTGCATTAAAAAATAAAGAATATAGAGAAAAAAATAGAGATGCTATACGTTCTAGGGATCGGGATTATGATAAAAATCATAGGGATTTGAGAAGGATATCTAAACGCAATAGTAGACTTAAACATAAAACTAAAAGGTTAAAGGAGAATAGGGAATATTACATTCTAAATAGAGAGCGACTTAAGGATTATCAACGCCAATATAGAAAATTGCATCCACATGCTAAGAATATATACCATAAGAAACGATGTAAATTGGATTTAGGATATAAAATATTATGTAATTTAAGAAAAAGGGTTAATACTTTTTTAAACCTTAAAAAAATTAAAAAGTGTAACACTACTTCTATATTATTAGGGTGTGATTTAATCACGTTAAAAGAACATTTAGAGTCACAATTCAAAGAAGGGATGTCGTGGGATACTTATGGTAGATTTGGATGGCATGTTGATCATAAACGCCCTTGTGCATCATATGATTTACGTGATCCAAAGCAACAAGAAGAATGTTTTCATTATACAAATCTTCAACCGTTGTGGTGGGATGAAAATATTAAAAAGGGGGCTAAATATGGATAACAGCATTGGCGTTGGTATTATAACGAAGGATAGACCACAGTATTTTGCAAACTGTCTTAATAGTTTGCGTTATGTTGATGGTGGGGCTGGTTATGATCATATAGTTATAGTGAATGACGGATCATCAGCTATATATCCAACGTTTAGCAACCTAGACAAGTATAACGAACACGTAATAACCCACGATCAAAATAAGGGGGTTGGCATTAGTAAAAATGATGCAATGCGATACTTGATGGATAAGGGGTGTGATCACATTTTCATTATAGAAGACGATGTTGTAATTAAGAAAGGTGACGTATTCCAGAAATATATTGAAACGGCAGAAGCTTCAGGAATTCTTCACTTAAACTATGCTTTGGGAACTCCCTTTAATCGTAAACAGAAAGGTCACTTCGATTTATATAATAGAGATAGCTTAGACTTAGAAACTGAACCTAATCCAAAGCTTATATTTGACTATGATGTAGATACTCGAATAGCTTTATATGAACATATTGCTGGAATGTTTTCATATTATCATCGAAGTGTTATTGAAAACATTGGATATATTGATGAACAGTATAAGAACGCTTGGGACCACGTTGATCATACGTATCAGGCTATTAAAGCAGGATTTCACCCTCCTTTCTGGTATTTTGCAGATATAGGAAACAGCGATGAATATTTAGAACCACAAAAAGATTCTATAAAGAACAGTTCAATGTCGAAAAATACTGAAGCTTGGATGAGGAATGTTCAAGAAAATGCTGAGAAGTATCGTGTTAAAAACGGTCATTATCCAGCACAGACTTTTAAAGAATCACCAGAAAGGGTAATTGATTGGATAAAACAACATAAACGAGGAATAACTTAATGGATAACTTAACACTAATATCATGCTCGTATAATACCCCTGATGTAACTCTCACGATGTTGAGGTCTTTCTTCAGCCTTCATGATGAGACTAAGGTGTGGATATGCGACAACTCAACAAATGATGATACTCAGAAATTGCTTGAAGAAAATAAGGTTCCAACAATAAGAAACGTTGGAGGATTGCATAGTCCATCTGTTGATATTTTATTGGATACTTGTAAGACGGATTACGCATTGTTGGTTGACACTGACGTTATATTCTTAAAGAATCATGAGGACATTTTTAAACAGTTCAAAGACGCTGACATATCCCTTTTAGGTGAAGTATGTGGTGATCGTGGAGGAAAGTCCTTACATTATAGAGTTCACCCTTGGCATTGCTTCATCAACGTTAAGCAGATAAAGCAATTTGGTATTAGATTTTATGACAGGGATCGACAAGCTAATAAGACTGGAAGGATATATGATGTGGGTGCAACCTTTTTCGAAGATATTAAAAAGGTTGGGTTAAAGATTGGTGACGTTAGATTACAAGATAACTATTATCTACATTATGAAGGAATGTCGTGGAGAACCTTGAAGTATGGTGAAACGAATGGAGACATTGATATCAATCCAGAAGATACTCATAATGACATTAATCTTTACAAACACGGTAAAATGATCGAACGTTTTTACCAAGTCCAAATACCTAAATATAAAGATGCTACAATCAAAGCCATATAATGAGAGGATTCTGTTTCTTATAACAGTTCATGATCCTGCTATAATCGAAGCGTTTGAGCGAGAGAAGAAATATTCAAATTTTACTCGTTATAAATACCTTTTAGTTGGAAATCATAAAAGTTGCTATAATAGTGATTTAGTGATTCAGTGTAATCTATTGCGTAATAATGCTGAGTATTATAAAAACTTTTTGGCATATACAGGATGGTTTGCTACAGTTGCCAATAAATTAATTCCTGACGATATTGAGTATGTATGCTTCTTAGAGTATGATACTGATTTAATAAACGTTGAAGATTTTAATGTAATGTTGAAGAATGTATTCATCGAAGACAAAGAAGTGTATGGTATGTTTAATTTACCAATATCGAACAGCTTCTTAGATAATTCAATATTCTCTAAGGGGTTGATAGATTTTCTAAAAGCAAATGGATATAGAGAGATTAAGCCTAATAATGAAAAATGGATAGTTAGTAATAACGCTATATTTAAAAAAGATGCCTTACATAAATTTTTTGAATGCCCAATGACGATTAATCTTTTAAACTATTTGAATGTTGATCGAATGGCTGGACATTTTCTGGAAAGGTATTTATCCGTGTATTGTTTCATAAAAAATGTAGAATTTGGCTTTATTAACCCTTGCTGTTTTGTCCATGCAGCGTTAGATAGTCATAATACACAAAATAGAAAAGACGGGCCAGAAGGTTATGAAAGATTTAAAGCTAATTATCAAATTTCCGACAAGGAGTAGACCAGACAAGTTCTTTTTGATGCTCGAAAAATATTATGCTTTGCTGCGTGATGTTAATTTTGAGTTTATTATTTCATGTGACGTAGATGATGCTTCCATGAATAACCCCGAAATTATTGCAAGACTTGATTCATACCCATTTTTAAGGTATTTCTTCAGTGAAAACAAATCAAAGGTAGAGGCAATTAACAACAACATGGAAGGATTACAATTTGACGTTCTACTCCTTGCTTCTGATGATATGGAACCCGTTAAAGAGGGTTACGATAAAATAATCAAGGATAAGATGAACGAATTTTACCCTGATACCGATGGAGTATTATGGTTTAATGACGGATTTCAGAAGGGAAACTTGAATACACTTGTTATAATGGGAAAAGCGTATTATGATAGATTCAACTACATTTATCATCCATCATACAAATCTCTTTATTGTGATCTAGAATTTACTGCGGTGTCGGGGTTACTAAACAAGTCTAAGTATTTTGATGAGGTTATTATCAAGCATGTTCAGTATTCTATAGTTAAAGAGGAACCCGATGCTTTATATATTAGGAATGATATGTTAAAAACAGATGATTTAGCAGTATATCAAGAAAGAAGAATGAATAATTTTTCAGATAAACTAAAGGAGGTTAAACTATGCGACAATATAAAACTTATCTAATCTCCTACGCCAATAACGACAAGTGGTATCGTTCACAACATGTTCTTAATTCAACCGCTAAAGGAAAAGGTGTTGATGGTGTAGTGTCTTATAATCCATCCAATTTAGATGCTGATTTTAAGTTGAGACATCAGAACTATTTTGGGAATAATCCTATTTCTTCAAGGGGAGGAGGTTTTTGGATGTGGAAGGCGATGATTTTAATACAGACGATGAATCTAGTAAATGAGAATGATTGTGTTATTTACGTTGATAGTGGAAATGCTGTTATTAACGATTTATCTTACATATTTGATGTGTGCCAGCAGAACAGTATATTATTTTTTGATAATAGAGATGGTAATTATCAAAGACGAACACATTGGAATAAAGAGTGGACAAAGAGAGATGCGTTTGTTTTAATGGGTTGTGACGAACAAAAATATTATGATGCTCCACAAATTGATGCATCATACCAAATATATAAGAAATGTAATTATGTAAAGGATTTCTTAAACGAGTATCTAAAGTATAGTGAGAATGAAAATATCATTACAGACTTGCCGAATATAACCCTACCTAATTTACCAGAGTTTATTGATCACAGACACGATCAATCAATACTTTCTCTTATGGCGGTTAAGCACGATATTCAACTACTTCCAGAACCTAGTGAATGGGGTAATTACATTTCACGACCATATCCACAACTTTTTGCACACCATAGGGGAGTATTTTGATATGAGTAATTTTTACATATATCCACATTTAGGATTAGGTGATCAGATTATTTGTAATGCAATTGTTAGGAACGTTTGTAGAAAGTTTCCGCAAGACAATGTGATACTATTTTGTGAGAAACAATTTATAGAGACAGTGAAGTTTATGTATAGAGACATTCCAAACCTTTATTATATTTTAGGTGGAGATGGTTTAGCACATTCAATGTTGGATGGACTACCGGATACCGAGAAGCTTTATATTGGGCACCACCACCTATTTAAAAATGTTAAAGGGTCTGCTTTTGATGAAGCCTTTTATCAACAGGTGGGGCTATCTTTTAGTAAGAGGTGGTCGGATTTTTATGTTAAGAGAGATACAAACAGAGAGGAAAAGCTGTTTAATCTACTTAAACCAAAAGGTGAGTATATTTTTATTCATCAAGACATAAACCGTGGATTATTGATAGATGGCACAAATATTATCAATCCAAAACATAACGTTGTTTCTCCTATCGCTGGATTAACTGATAATATATTCGACTATTTGATGCTAATAGAAAACGCAAAAGAAATACATTGTATAGACAGCAGTTTTAAGTTAATGATAGATTCAATGCTTGAAAACAGGGATGGACTATTCTTTCATGTAGCTTTATGTAACGGTATACGTAAAGACCCTTTGTTTTATTCGTCCTCTAAATTGAACTGGCGGGTTATTATATGATAGAATCACTTATAAACGGGGAAACCCTGAAAGATGCGGCAGATGTAATCATTGATGTTGATGATTATACTCAAGTTTCAAAATTAAGAGATGGTGCAGTAATTTGGGCAAAGACGGAATGTATCAATAATCTTTTTCATATATTGAGCGTTGATGATGTGAGCTATAGTTTGATAACTCATTGTGCAGACCATGCTATCAACGAATCAACATTTTTCATAAAACCTAAATGTATTAAGAAATGGTATGCACAGAATGTTGATTTTAAACATCCCGACTTAATTCCTATTCCTATTGGCGTTGAAAACCATATAGGTCGGTATAAAGGAAGCAATACCGATTTTAATGCACTATCAAACAACACTTTCGATTTCAGTATTAAAAATAAGGTTATCAATAAAGTATACTGTAATTTTAGAGATACGCATTTTAACAGAGGTAAGGTTAGAGATGCGTTGCTTCGTGGTGGAAGTGCTGTGGTTGATTGTTGTAGCACGTATTTAGATTATGTTAATAAAGTTAAAGAGTATTTATTTATCGCATCCCCTAGAGGAAACGGAATTGATTGCCACAGGACATGGGAAGCTTTATATTTCGGCAGCATTCCTCTAGTAGATCGCCATTTTATGTATGACTCCTATAAGGATTTACCCATTATTCAGGTTGACGATTGGAATAATTTACCAGTTGATGAAATGAGGGAGTGGGCAGAAAGGTATAAAAACAATCAATGTTTTCGCAATGTGGAAACGCTTACTTTAACTTATTGGGTTGAAAAGATAAGACGAGGGGTATAATTACTTTTTATGACTGGACAGATAAACTTTGAATACAACCCACTTGGTAAACTGATCGTGAGCATCAGTTCAAAACCAGATGTTAATTCCATAGTGGAGGTTGGAACATGGAATGGTTGCGGGACTACACGGTGTATTCTTGAGGGAGTTAAGAATAAACCAAGAGGGTCATATACTGTAAAATCCTATGAATGCTCCCCTGAGATGTATGAACAGGCTATTAAAAATAATAAAGATAATGTTCATGAAGGATTCCAACTTTTATTTGGGAAGCTAGTTGATGAGAAATTAATTACTACGTGGTTTGATGTGAAACAGTTAACATGGCAACAAAACGAATGGTTAAAGCAAGATATTGATTGGATGTCAAGAGTTCCTAATTTACTACACACAGTTCCAGATAAAATCGACTTTTTGATACTTGACGGTGGAGAATATGCTACCTACATAGAATGGCTGGCCTTAAAGGATCGATTTACATATTGTGCTTTGGATGATGTGAAAGCCTTAAAATGCTCAAAGATTCGAACTGAAGTATTGAACAACCCTCAATATGAAGTTATTGAGGATAATCTCAACGTAAACAACGGATATTTAGTTTTCAAAAGAAAATGATTAAGGTGTGTTTAATTGGTAATGATTATAAGCAGCAGTTTCCTTTATTGGATTATGGTGGAATAGAATCCAGTGTAGAGAATTTTGCGATTGGATTAGACGAATACGCAAAAGATGATGTGAAATTTTGTGTGTTTGTTCCTAAAATTTTGGATGACCGAGGCAAGAAATATAATTTTCAAATAGTTCCATTAAACTACATAGAAGGGTCTAAATCTAATGTTCGGCCTTTTGCTTTTATGCAAGAAGTGGTGAATATAATCAACAGTAGCCCCAATAAACCAGATATTATATGGTCACAAAGCTGTTGGTCTGCGAAGGCATTAAAGGGGATAGGAATTCCTGTAATATCTACAATGCAAGACAGCGCAGGTTGGGAAGATGACAAGTTTATTGCAGATGACAACATCTATTATAGATACATCTCTAAGTTCATTTATGATTTAACTTTTAAAGACGCTGATACCAATCCATACATCAATAGTGTTAAAAAACATAGTTTTTGGAATTACACTAGCTTAACGGATGAAGAATTCGATTTTTGCGAGGATAAAGAAGATTATGTATTATGGGTTGCAGGACTCAATTGGGGGATGGATGCCAAAGGGTTGACAACACTAATTGAACTTGCTAGACGCTTACCAAATAAAACGTTTAAGGTGTTTGGAACGGGTAATGATAACGTAGCATCACAGTTAAGGAAAGTTCAAGAATCATTACCCAACTTTCAATTTTTTGGTAAGCTTGATAGGGGAGAAATTCATAGAACCACTTTCAAGAAAGCTAGACTATTTGCAACGCTTAGTAAGACCACTGAAGCTTTTGGTAGAACCAACATTGAGGCTATATCAAAAGGAACACCTGTTTTAGGGACTATGAACGGTTCAATACCAGAATTAGTAAACCATGAAAACGTTGGAGTATGCACAGATAACATCGATGAAATGGTTGAGGTAATAAATAAAAAATTTGACTACCGTAAATGTTTTGAATATTCAAAGAAATTTCATGTTAAAAATGAAGTGGATTTCATGATACAGAAAAGTAAGGAGATATTAAAAATTATATGAAAATTATAGAAACAAGAAATGAATTAATGACACATTTCCCAAAAGAAATGGTTGTCGGTGAACTAGGAGTTTTTAAAGGAGAATTCTCAGAAGTATTATATAACACCCTTAAACCCAAAGAGTTATATTTAGTAGATATCTGGAAAGGTCAATTTGGTTCGGGTGATAAGGACGGTAAAAATCATACAGTCGTTGATGATATGGAAGTGGTTTACAATGGACTGAAGGAAAAGTATGCTCCAACCCCCGAAGTTAAGTTAGTTCGCAGCGACACTCAGACATTTTTATTAAAGTGTCCAAATAACTCGTTTGATCTTATTTACGTAGATGCAGATCATACATATCAAGCAGTGTTAAATGACTTACAACTATCTTTTTTAAAAGTCAAGCATGGTAAGTTTTTGACAGGGCATGACTATATTCAGGGAGGAGAAGTATATGCAGCAGTCAATAATTTTTGTTATGTATACCAACAAAAGATTTCAGCAATCACAAAAGATGGATGTCCTTCTTTCGTAATTCAGGTTGAAAAATAATAAAAATAGTGTATATTCGTTAAATGCGTAGGGTATCATTTAAAAGACTGTCTATTAGAAATTTCCTTTCTATTGGAGACATACCAGTTATAATTGATTTCCAAGATGGAATTAATTTGATAGTAGGTAGGAATCTTGATAAACCCGATGCAAAAAATGGAGCAGGTAAGTGTCTTGATCCACTAACTAATATCGATATTTGTATTGAAGATAAAATGGTGCAGGAAAAGTTTGAAAAATATTTTAAAAATATTGAATATTTTCCCCGTGGCAAAAAAATTGGGGTATAAAGTTTTTGTTATTTGGTCGCATTTAGATTACTATACCCAACTTAACAATATTAAAAACGAACTACATGAAATATACAACAACTATAAAAAGACTACATGACTTTTATGAAGAATTTCCAGAATGTAAGGGAAAAGTTTTAGTAAATTCTAGGTTTGGGTATTTGCCTGTGGATGAGGTAGGTATTACCGCGAGGAACGAACAAGTATTAAAAATACAGACAGAAAAAGGAAGACAATTAAACGGGTCTAAGAATCATATGTTACTATCCGACGATGGGTGGAAAAAGATAAAAGACTTTAATCCTAATGATACCATACATACGGTAGATGGGGTTGAGATAGTATCAGATGTAGTTGTAACAAAATCATATATGGACATGTATGATTTGCAGGTTAGAAAGTATAAAGAGTTTTATGCAAATGGAATAATATCACATAATTCTACTATAGCAGAATCCTTATATTTCTCTTTATTTGGAAAAACAATTAGAGAATTGAAGAATAACTTCATAGTTAACTCTATAAATAAAAAAAATTGTGAAGTTATATTGTGGATGGATATTGAGACAGAAACCGCCAAAGACGAGTATAAGATTACAAGGAAACTTAGCCCATCAAAATGTATCTTGGAAAGGAATGGGGTAGACGAAACAAAATCTACTATTGATGCAACGAGTGCATTTATTCAAAAATTAGTAAACTCTTCTGGTGCCGTATTTAAAAACTCTGTCATCATGACGATTAATGATACTACCCCTTTTCTAGCCCAAGAAAAAATCGATAAGAGAAAGTTCATTGAAAATGTTGTTAATTTAGAAGTATTTTCTGCGATGCTCAAGTCTACTAGGGATGAGTATAATGAATTACGTAGAGAATATGAGAATCTTTACACTAAAAAAGATACCCTACAGCAATCTTATGAACTAAACAAACAACAAATGGACTTGTTTGAGAGTAATAAACAAAAGCGTATTGTTGACGTTAATACTAAGATAAAAACAGCAGAAGAAAGCGTAGAGGTTCTTAAAAAGCAATTTATCAAGGTAGATGTGGGATTTGATGTAATTATCAAAAACAAAAAGAAGGATTTTAATACAGAACTTCAGCAGATTGAAGCTGATTACCGTAAAATTGTTGAGGAAGTGTCGGATGTTAAGTCTGAGGCTCGTCAGGTAGCCTCTCAAATATCTTCCTTGAGTCAAAAGAGTTCATCTTGCCCTACTTGTAAAAGACCGTATGAAAACGATGATGCAGAAGGTAGAGAACAGCTTAAGAAGGATTTAGGTAAAAAATTGTTAGAGTTTCAAGATCAGGAAAAGGAAGTTAATAAAAAGTTTGCTCCACTAAATGAAAAGAAAACAGAGATTGCAGCGAAGATAAAAAAACTGGATGATGCTTTGCAGGATATTACAAATAAAACGAATTCGAATGATAAGTTGACCAGTAAAATTGACTATACCCTTGAAACAATTGAGTCATATAAGAAAGACATCATTAAGATCGAAGCAGAATCCAATGCAATATTAGAAAAGACCGTTAAGGATACTGAGGTTTTATTGGAGAACTATAAGTTGGATTTGGTAGATATGGATAAGAGATTGAATATCCTTGATTGTATTAAGTTTGTAGTGTCGGAAGAAGGAGTTAAGTCATATATTATTAAGAAGATATTGACAATCCTTAACAAAAAGATGGCGTATTATCTTCAGAAGTTTGAAGCTAACTGTATTTGTCGATTCAATGAACTTTTCGAAGAGGAGATTATAGATGAGCGACAGGAGCCAAAGTCATATTTTAATTTCTCTGGTGGTGAAAGAAAAAGGATTGATCTGGCTTGTTTATTTTCTTTTTTGGATATTAGAAGGATGCAAGGCGATGTTTCATTTAGCGCAACTTTCTACGATGAACTTCTCGACTCTTCATTGGATGATAGAGGAGTTGAATTGGTATTAGAGGTTTTACGAGATAGAGTAGATCAGTTTAAGGAAAATGCGTATATTATTACCCATAGAGGCGCAGCAATAACAAGTAAGGTGGATAACAGTATTTGTATTGAAAAGAAAAATGGGTTTAGCAACTTAGCAAAAATATGAACAACGCAGATATACAATACAACCGATTAATAAACAAGATTCTTTGTGAAGGTAAATGGAAAAATAATAGAACTGGAGAAGATTGTTTAACTATAGCGGGTTACCCGATACGGAATTAGTTGGATATAAATCTTCTGATCCCATAAAATATGTAGTAGCAATTTAAGTTGTTGCTGGATAAATAAAACAACTTATGCAATATCAAGCAGTGCGAACAGGACTGGATACTATATTAGGGGTGCCTTTTGGCGTTCCACCTACGGGATTAAACTCTGGAAACTATCATGTTATCCAGAATATGCCTAATATAACCCCACCAAGTATACCAGTCCCAGGAGATGGCTTACCAAGGGCTATCAATTTCTTAGCAGATTATGGTGGTTGCTCTTGGTATCGTTGCATGGCACCAAACTTGATGTTGAATCTTCATAATAAGGCAGTTATTATGGAGTCTACGACTATGATCTTAGACCCTAAATTCTATGGCGGGGTAAAAGCCGTTAAAATTCAGAGACAAGCTACTCCTGTTCAGAGAGAGTTTGTTAAGATGTTAAAGAGCTATTCTCAACAGTTCGGTTTTAAATTGATCTATGAGATTGATGATATTGTTTTCAGAGAGGATATTCCTGATTACAATAGGAATAAGGAAGCATTTGTTCCAGATGAGATTAGACAGAGCATTGTTGACATAATTGAAATGTGCGATCAAGTAACGGTTACGTGTGAATTTATGGCAGATTACTTCAAGAGTAAGACTAACAATAAAAATGTTACTGTTATACCGAATTACTTGTTGAAGTGGTGGTTTGATAGGTATTACAACTTAGGTGAATTAGTGAAGAAGTTTGAGAAGAATAAGAAGAAACCAATCGTTTCCATTTTCGCTTCTGGAACCCACATCGATGTAATTAATAAAGTCAATCAACAGGATGATTTTGAAGCAATTGTGCAAGCGGTTATTCGAACCCGTAAAGACTTTGCATGGCAGTTCTATGGGTCTTTCCCATTGCCTTTGAAGCCCTTCATTGATAGCGGAGAAATTAAATACGTTCCTTGGGTCGATCTTCCAAAATTCCCTGAAGCAATGGCGAATTCAGGAACTCAATTAGCCTTTGCAGCATTACGAGATAATAATTTTAATCGCGCAAAGTCTAATATAAAATTGTTGGAGGGGTCGGCTCTAGGGATACCTGTAATATGCCCTGATCTTTGCACATACAAAGATGCAATGTTAAAATATACAACGGGGGATGAATTAATAGATCAGGTTAAATATGCACTAAAAGACCAGACGAAATATGCTTCTCTATGTAAGCAGCATAGAGAGTATGTTGAAGATTTCTGGTTAGAGGATGAACGAAATATGATGAAATTCCATGAGGCGTATTTCTTACCTTATAAGTCATCAGAACGCAAGTATTTGATTGACATTCCTTATAATGTTTAATGGGGGTTGATTTAGGATGGAGGTATGGTAGAATAGTAGGAAATGTTTAGGAATGCGTATTATGATTATAAGAAAGAGAGCATCTTTCTTAGGACTTGGAAATTGAATGGAGAACGAGAGGATATCTATGTTCCATATAAGCCGTATCTGTATGTAGAGACAGATAACGCAAAAGATGGTAAATCCATTTTTAATACTCCGCTTAAAAGGGTTTATTTTAAGAACACTTTTGATCGGAAGAAGTATGTTGAATCTCATAGTGGTCATTTAAAATTCTATTACAACCTTCCAGCAGAACAGCAATTTCTTGTAGATTCTTATTATGATAAGATTGATGATAAGGAATTTAGTAAGTTTCCTTTGAAGGTTATTAACATTGACATTGAAACAAAATGTAACAAGTATGCTAATAACGATAAGGTAAAACTCAAGAATGATGCAGGGGAGAAGGCAGAAACCACAGTATCAGAATTACGTTCATTTGAGAAAGATGGATGGCTGGTGAAAGACGTAGAGGAGAAGGCTTGGGTAAAGATAAAGAATTCATGTTATTTTAAGCAGACTTTTCCAAATCCAGATACTGCCAAATTCCCAATTTTGCTTATAACCATTCACGATTCTTTAACGAATCAATATCATACTTGGGGAGAAAAAGATTATATACCAAAAACTGATAATAGCTTCTACCATAAATGTGAAACCGAAGTAGATATATTAACGGGATTTTTGACATATATTAAAAGTGATTATCCTGATATTATAACGGGGTGGAACGTCCTAGAATTCGATATACCCTACTTAGTGAATCGAATTAAGAACGTTATGGGTGCAGACGCGATTAAAATGTTGTCGCCAGTAGACAAAGTGTTTTCTACTAGAACGAATGGAGGATTTGGAAAATATTTTGAAAAGTGGATATTTCAAGGTGTGAGCGTTCTCGACTACATGATGCTATATAAAACGTTTACTAGGGAGAAACGTGAATCTTACAGTTTAAATTATATAGGTGAAGTGGAATTAGGAGAAGGTAAACTGGCGATTAATGCCACAAATTTATCTACCTTAGCTGATACAGATTGGGAGAATTTCGTAGATTATAATATTCAGGATGTTAGAGTTGTAAATAACCTAGAAGCTAAGTTGAAATATATTCAAGTTGCAAGATTGATGTCTTATCAAGGATGTTCCAATTTTGAGAACGCTTTGGGTAAAGTGAAGCTGGTTGAGGGCGCAGTAGCAATCCAAGCTAAAAAGGAGGATTTGATAATTCCAACTTTCGATGTTGATAACGTGGGCAATTTCCCTGGAGGATTTGTTCGAGAAGTAGTAACAGGCATACAAGAATCTATCATATCTTTTGATGCGAATAGTCTATATCCAAACACGATTATTACTTTGAATATATCTCCCGAAACTAAAGTTGGAAAGATAAAAAACACTCCTGACATGAGTAATGACGAGGATGTTGCCGACTTAATGCTAGTGAATGGGAATAACTATAAAATACCCGTTAAAAAGTTAAAGAAGTTTATTACAGATGAAAAAATTGCACTCACGAAGTCCAATATTCTATACTCCCAAAAGAAGAAGGGCATTCTGCCTATATTAATTGATGATCTATATAACAAAAGGGTTCTAGCTAGAAAGAGATCAAAAGATTTAAGTAAAGTTAAACATAAGACTGAAGTAGAAAAGATGGAAGAGGTCTATCAAGATATTTTGCAATACTCATTGAAGATTTTTATGAATTCTATCTATGGTGCGTTGGCTAACAATTACTGTTTTCTAGCTGACGTTGATGCAGCTAGATCGATTACGGAAACGGGACAGTGGGTTGGACAGGAAGCAGGAAACCTAGGAGATAAATATGCTAAAGAAACATTTGACATAGATAAAAGCATTGTTATAGCGGGTGACACGGACAGCGTAGGAAAAGACACCATAATTCGAAGTAGCATGGGTCAGAAACAAATTCAAGACTTGTGGACGGAAAATGTAAACGATATATCATTTACTACAAACAATCATGAAATAAAATATACCGATGGATTAAAAATACTGACATATAGAGACGGTAAAGTATCCTACGAAAAAACAAAACGTATAATTAGACATAAGGTATCTAAGAAAAGATATAAACTTACAGTGAATGGAAAAAGTGTGGTTATAACAGAAGATCATTGCCTTGTTATATTACGAAATGGTAAATTTGTTCGAGTTTCACCAAAGAATATTGAAAAATTAGATAAAATTATGTGTATGGGAGGGAGACTATATAATAAATCCAGAAGATGTTATACATCAAGGTGTTAAGTTTTTAAATTATGTATAAAATAAACATTACCGACGATTTTAGAGTAGAACAACTTGAAAATTTTCAAGACGAATATGTTTACGATTTTGAAATGGATACAACAAATGAGGAAGAACAAGTGTATTTTGCCAATGATATACTCGTTCATAATTCGGTTTATTTTTCTATACATCCTATTTTACAAAAAATGGGTATCAAACTGTTAAACGAATACTTATCTGTGTCTGAAGAAGCGAATAAGGTGATTGATGACCTCGATGTATATTTAAACGAAGGAATCAACGAGCTTGCGAAACAGCAGCTTTTTACATTAGACCCTCGATATGTGTTTAAGCGAGAGGTTATATCCGATGCAGGAACCTTCTTAATGAAGAAGAACTACGTATTACATGTAGTTGACGATGAAGGTAAGAAGGTTTCAAAATATAAGTATGTCGGAGTTAAGGTTGCTAAATCTACTGTATCTAAGCAGGTAAAACACGGTCTTAAAAAAGTAATGGAAACCCTTCTAACGACTAAAAACGAGAAGAAAACTAATGCAGTATACAAGGAAGTATACGAAGAGTTTAAATCGTTGACGATTGATGACATGGCTGAAAGAACTGCTGTGCATAACTTAGAGGAGTATGCAGAGAAGGCGTCCTTACATAAATTTGAGTCGGGAACACCATATCACGTTAAGGCAAGTATAGCTTATAATATCCTTTTAAAGGAACTTGACGTTGAGGACAAGTATGAAAGAATTGTATCAGATCAAAAGATTAAGTTGTTCTATCTGAAGAAGAACCCATACAATCTGGATGCTATAGCATATGCTAGTGAATATCCCAAGGAATTTGCAGTTTTGAAGATAGATATTGACAAAATGTTCTATAAGTTAATAGCTAAAGAGATAGAACGCATCTATACTTGTGTGGGATGGTATTTACCAGACCTTAAAAACGAAGCAGCTACCGATTTAGTTGAATTATTTTCATAAAATGCAGTTGAAAAATGAGATAGCTATGATAAGATATAAGCAATATTATGAGTGACAATAAACTAACTACAATTCTTGACCTACTAGGTAGAACTATTATAGGTGAAACTGATGAAACTAAGTCCAATTCAGAGATTCTTGCATTAAAGAATCCTGCTATTATTCATATTCAACCCGATCAGCAATCAGGACAGATTCGCCTTCAAATTCTCCCATTATTCTTTAAGGAATTTTTGGCCGATAAAGAAGCGTCAACTACATGGTTATATCGTAGAGCAAACATTGTTGAAAGTGTTGATATTGTGTATGACTTTAAGGTATCTGCTCAATATGCACAGATGTTCTCCTCAACCCCATTGGTAATTCCTCAATCAACTGCTCCCGCTGGTAATTCGGCACCTGTTATCAAGTTGTTTGATGATGTGAAGTAAGGTATGGCTAATAAATCAATACTATCTACTGGAGATAAGATAGTAGAAAATATTATAGAACGTTTTGTGTTTGAACAGAACAATTCTGCAACTAGGAGGAACGTAACAAAGGCTTTTAACAGGTATTTAAAAAAGTTACCATTAGTTGATTTTAAAGTGGTTTGTAATTCAAAAAACAATTCATTGAAATTGGTAAGTGAAGGTAAATTATCTGTAGCTATTTATTTTAAGGAAGAGGCAGGAAAGGACTTTAAATTGATGGAAATTTTAGTAACAAAAGGTTAATTATGACAAAAAAATCTAAAAATAAATTAGACGAATATTCTGATGTTTTTTCAGGGATAGATAAACTGAATCCTGACGCAGAAACTCTTGACGCATCGACTCTTTCTGTGTCAGATGGGACAATATCTACTGGATGTTATGCATTGAATGCGATAATATCAGGCTCTTTATATGGAGGAGTTCACGTAGGTAGATTTACAGGGTTTATTGGGCCAAGTCAATGCGGAAAGACTTACATTATTAATAAATGTATAGCTAATGCTCAAAAAGATGGGTATATTGGACTGATTTTTGATTCTGAAATAGCTGTGGATAAAAAAAGTGCAGAATCCGTTGGATGTGATCCTAAGAAAATAAAATATTATCCAGTAGATACTTTGGAAGATTGTAGAAATCAGATATGCACGTTTTTGGATGCCGTTATTAAGTCTAATGAAGAGAACCCAAATAACAAAGAAAGAAATAAATTTATAATTTCTATAGATTCTTTAGGTAACTTATCTTCAGCTAAAGAACTTAAGGATATAGCGGAAAATAAGGAAGTTTCTGACATGGGTTCTAGGTCAAAGGTGGTCAAATCTTTGTTTAAATCTATAACATATAAGGCAGCTAAAGCTAGGGTGCCAATATTGTTTAGTAATCATATCTACGACGATCCAACTAAACTGTATCCTAGTATAGTTAAAACTCAAAATGGAGGAAAGGGGCCAGTATATTTATCGTCGGTATTAGTTCAATTTAATATTACTACTGAAAAAATTGCTGATAATCCTAACGAACAGTCTATTGTTATAGCTCATACTGTATCTGGAACCACATTAGGATCGTTAACAATTAAGAATAGGTTTATTCCTGCCTTTTTAAAAACCGAACTATATTTAAACTTTAAAACTGGTTTAGACCCATACGCAGGATTGTTTGATCTGGCGGTATCCTTTAATGTTATTAAGAAAATTGGAAAAACATATGAGTTTAATGGCGAGTCCTTGGGATTCAAAAAGAACATTGTGAAAAATGCGGATATTTGGGAAAAGGTGATGCCAGAGTTAGAGAAGGTGTTGCAGGATAAACTGAAGTATGGTGGGGAAGCGTCATCCGTTATAGCAGATATTGTGGGAGATGTAGACGATTTGGAATACGATAGTGACGGTGAAGATGATTCTGATGAATAAGATGTTATATGGCAAAAAAAGAGGAAGAAGTTACGGTAAAGTTGGATTGCGACTATTACGAGATGATAGTCATTGTAAATGCGTTAAAGAACAAGGAATATGTATCGGCAATAATTGAACATGTCGATTTAGACTATTTCAAAAATGTAAACAATAGAATTTTCATAGAAAAAATTCTTGAATTCTTTAAAGAGCGAGGATGCACACCTGCTCTTGAAGAACTGAAGGCAAGGTTAACTACAACAGATGAAAAGAAGGCTTTTACCACTGTTGTAACTCATATATTAACTAAGAAACTACTAGACGTAGATTTCAACCAAGAAGAGTTATATCATAAGACTGAAAAGTTCTTAAAGGATCGTGGTTTATATAAAGCCATTGATATTGCAGCAGAGAAACACGATGAAGGAGAGGTTGACTTGGACGATACCTTAAAGAGTATTGAAAAAATATACTCCATTTCACTGTTTGAGAGTTTGGGACATTGGTATTTCGAAGATATAGATAAACATATTAACGATTTATCTGTAACTTACCATCCTATTCCTACAGGGTGGAAAAGTTTGGATGATAAACTGGAAGGTGGATTGTTTCCTAAAACTCTTGTATGCTTCATGGGGCCAGTCAACGTAGGAAAGAGTATTGTATTAGGTAATTTAGCTTCTAATATAGTTCTACAAGATAAGAATGTATTGCTAATATCTTTGGAAATGTCGGAGTTCATGTATTCCAAACGTTTTAGTGCTCAATTATCGCAGATACCTCATGATAACTTGAAGCTGTATACTGATGAACTGAAGAAAAGCGTTCAAGAAATTGAGAAGAGCATTAACAGTAAGTTGATTATTAAAGAATATCCACCTAAATCTGTTACTGTTAGACAGATTGAATCATATATTAACAAGTTGCGACATAACGGATTTAAGCCAGATGTAGTTGTTATTGATTATCTGAATCTCATTAATCCTTCAACAAAGAATCTTAATTCCTATGAATCTGTTAAGGAGATTGCAGAACAGTTAAGAGCAATGGCCTTTAAGTTCAATATACCAGTTATTTCAGCGAGTCAAGTGAATAGAATGGGACATTCTAAAGCAGACCCTGGGATGGAGAATATATCGGAGAGTATTGGTCTACCAGCCACCTGTGATGTTCTTTGTGCTTTATGGCAGGAAGATACTGATAGAACATTGGGTATATTGAACATGAGCATTAAGAAAAATAGGTTCGGAGCTAACTTTGGTGCATGGTCATTTAAGGTAAAATACGAAACTCTCACTCTTAAAGAGACAAACAAAGACCACTTCACTAAAGATAAAGAAGAGGATGACAAAGAATCTGCTGTTGAAAATGCAGACGATATATTAAGTAAGCTAGAAGATATTTCCAGTGGAGGAACTGGCGAACTTAAAGAAAAGGAATAATTTATGGCCGAATCAAAAGATATAATTTTTACACACAAGGACTTAGATGGCGTAGTATCGTATATAACCCTTGGATGGATATTAAACTATAAACCCAAGATATACTCTACAACCCCCAATACTATGTTGGAAAATCTTAAGGGATGGTTGATGAATAACAAATATGAAGATTATAGAAAGGTTTTCTTTTTAGATTTGGATACCAGCATACTAGGAGATTTAATTGATAAAGAAAATGTTGTTATTATAGATCACCACGCGACGAATACTTTTGAATATAAAAATGCTAAGACGTTAATCAAAAACTATACTTCGTGTGCTAAACTGTTACAGGACACGATGGGTAAAGATAAACCCTTTACAAATGCTCAAAAGGTGCTAATAGCGTTGGCTGACGATTATGACTGTGCAGCTAAGAAAACACCAGTGTCCTACGATTTGAATATCGTATTTCATGGGACAAATAAGAAGATTGAATCATTTATTGAAAATTATTGGGAAGGATTTAAACCTTTTGATAAGTTTCAACAAAACATGATCAACCTTTATAAGTCATCTAGAGACGAATATGTTAACCAAGATCGGGCAATTTTTGGTGGAGTGATGAAAATTAAGGATACTGAATATAAGGTAGTGTCAACAGTATCTAACGATTACGTTCAGGAGATGGCTGATTACTTGATTGATAAGTATCAAGCTGATGTAGTATTTATCGTTATTACTCGAAGTGGTAAGGTAACTCTTCGTAAGAAAAAAGGTTGTGAATTAGACCTATCAAAGCTTGCAGAGAGGTTATGTGATGGCGGTGGTCATAAAGATGCTAGTGGTGGGTCAGCTACAACCGAAGCATTTCAGCTATTTACAAAAACCTTGAGATTAATAAATGTAGCTTGATTTATTGTATAACATTGGCTAATTATAGTCAATATGTTAAATGATAAAATTCTTGACAATTTCATAAGCAACAACGATCCATTAGATAACATTTGCACTAAGGAGTTTGTTGAGAATGTATTGAAGTTTGGAGCATATCTATCAATGATTAATAATAAGAGGGTTAATTCATCAGTATTGTTTTTAACCATACTTGAAAATTATAGATTACGTGATATATTCGTTGATATTACAGGAGCAGAGTCAGAAAGAGATGCCTTCTTAGGAGTTTTAAAATTATATCCTGTATTGATTAAATCTAAAAATACACGTAAGCTTTTTGAGAAGTCGAAAAAACAGAAGAAATCATGACAGAATTTGAGATAGCTATCTACAACAAACATATGTCTATATCACGTTCTCTAAGGAAGAAGCCTTATAGGACTAGAGAGAAGTTTGATGGGTTCGAAGACGATGAGAGATATCAATATATTAAAAAGCTTGTAATATTCTTCACAAAGTATTCAGAAGTTAATATAGACTCGTATTTCAGTTCGCCATATAAGCTTTATCCTGACGTAGAGTATTTCGATCTACAGTATTTTGCATCTCCACGAGGAATTAAGTCATACACGATTTATAAACAGGAGTTGGATAGATTGTCTCCTGAACATCATTTAGAGGACGTTAAAAAATCTTTAGAATTTATTGCAAAATTTTGTATTTCTAAACACATTTTTTTAGATGATTATGTTAATTATATAGATGGTAGTATTCATCCAGTATGGGTCTACCATCTAAAAAACAACAACATAAACTTCTACTCTCTGATGGAGTTTCCTAACGTAATCAATTACATTAGCGATATTCCAGAAGAAGAGCAAGTCTTACTCTTGGGTAAGACCGTAGAAGATTTTTTTAAGTATAAGACAAACTATTTACATTCAAAGCTTAGAACATACTTGCGTGTAGCTCATGCAGGAGTTAGAGGATTTGTTGAAAAAATAGTAACTGACCACTTGAAAAAACCAAAACCTAATATATAATACTAACAATTAAAACCAATAAAACCTATGACATATACAAAAACATTATTCGACGAAATCAAAAACTCGTATAACAACGATAACAAAGGTGAGTCCTCATTCAAGGATATCATGAAGTTCGAATCAGGAAATACATATACTGTTCGATTAATCCCAAACATTGCAGAACCTCGCAAGACCATCTACCATTACTATCACCACTCTTGGACTAGTAAATCAACTAGACAGTTTGTAACCACATTATGTCCTTCTACCTATGGTGAAAAGTGTCCTATTGACGATTACGTTCTCAAGATTTACCGTAACGGTAGCGACTCTGAAAAAGAGGCAAACAAGCCAATTTCGAGAAAGGAGAACTGGATGGTCAACGTTTATGTTATCAACGATCCAGTTAACGGTGAAAATAACGGAAAGGTTAAAGTAGTCCGTTACGGTAAGGAACTGGATAAAATCATTCAGGCAGCAATCAGTGGTGATGACGCTGAAGATTTCGGAGCAGGTGTATTTGATCTTCAGAATGGTTGCACATTGAAGATCAAGTGTGAATCACGTTCATCGAAGGGTGATGGTAAGACAAAGTTTACTACCTATTCTTCTTCAAAATTTGTGTCAGCATCTAAGCTTGAGGAAATTACTGACGAGAAGCTTCAGGAAATCTATGCTAACTTGATTGATCTTTCTAAGTTCAATCGTAGAAAGACAACTGCTGAATTACAGAGAATGATTGATGAGCATTTCTTCTGCATTGTTGATACTAATAACAAGGAATCTTCTTCATCAGAAGAAGAAAAGGAAGAAACCCCTGTCGCAAATTCCGTTAAGGAATCTTCAACAGACTTTGAAACCGCGACAGTTGATGATACTACTGATGCTAAGTTAAAGGCACTGCTTGACGGGTTGACTTAATAAAATGGATACAGTCATGGACATGAGTGTTGAAGCATGTTGTGATCGATTGATTCTGCGTGTGCAACGCATCAAATTACTTCTCAATATTGATGTGCCAGATATCATTATGAATAATGAGATTCTAATGCTGAAAGAATATGCGGAAGATGTAGCCAAATTACAACGTTCTAACCCAACTGAACGTAAATAAAAACTTGACAGCTTTGGTTAAGTAGATAAATAATAAGTATGGAAGATGATAATATTGCAGCAGCGTTAATGGCAGGATTCACTAGTGCTCAATTAAAAGATATTGACAGGAATACTACCGTTCCTTTTAAGGAAGGGGCTGTAAATAGATTAAATCCAATGTCTTTCTTGAATGGAAAGGAAGATCAGACTAATACCGAAAGACAAAGAATTCAAGATCAAATCAATAAGGAGGCATTGGAGAGGTTTCCAATGCCTCCTCCTATCACTTCAGCCCCTGCGTCATCAAACGCTCCACAACAAGCTTCTGTGCCTCAAGGTGCGCCTGTTGCAGCGTTATCTAAGATTGATTCAGAATCTTTTAGGAAGATTGCAGAGGCATCTTTAATCTTCGCCAAGGCATTTGATAAAGTTAGTAATTCTTTATCAAAATGGCTTGAAAAAAAGACGAATGATGTTATATTGTAAGGATGAGTGAAACAATAAGTCTCGACAAAGAAATCTTTGTAGATAGATTTCTCAATCCTGTTTCTAAGTTAGCGGATAACATCGCTTTAAACATAGAAAAGGATTATATAACCACCATTTGCAACTCACAAAAAAGCAGTGTAGTTGTATATGCACGAATGGATGTGGATTTAGGTATTCCCAATCCCATAAAAATTAATCTACCAGATGTTTCAAAATTTATTCGGACGATGAACTGTATTGAGAAAACAAATCTCAAGCTGACATTGAACGATAATAACATAGCGTATACTGATGGTAACGATGTAAATTTTGTATACTACTTGTTAGAGGATGGTTATCTACCTAAATCTACGATGTTGCCAGAAAAAATTGATGCGATGGAATTTCATTCATCCTTCGATTTATCGATTTCCAAATTTAATGAAGTGATAAAGGGATGTGCTATTGTTACGGATGCAACAAAACTATATCTCTACACTAAAGAAAACGAAGTATATGCTGAGTTGAACGATAAGGAAACTCCGAATATTAATAGTATCACATATTTGATTTCGTCCTCGTATGAAGGAGAACCTCTTGAACCAGCACTTGCAATAAAACTTGAATCGTTGAGATTAATTGCAGGTATTAAAACCTCAAATATTAAAGTTCGATATAATCATAAGAATAAAGTTACAGTCTTTGAAGTAAAAGATGATGGATTTTCAGTAAAATTTATGATTTCGGCACTAGTTAAGTAGTTGAAATATAATACGAGACGGTTAAATTAATATAGTATGGCTAATAAATTAACTACATTGGGATATTTCCTTAAGAGACTTCGAGATAGTGGATATTATGCGTTCAAGTTGTTTGACGAATATCGTGAAGGGGATTGCCGCATATGGACAATTATGATCGATCCGAAAGTGTCTGCAATTATTTGTACAGCGTATTCAGGTGATCCTCAATTTGGAGATCAAGAACCATATCTTGAATTGAGTGACGGTGGACAATTCTTACCATCACGTTTAAAAATTAAAACCTTATCTTTCGAAGTGTTGATTGAACACCTTGTAAAATATGGAATTAATAATAAGGCTCCAAACTATAACAATAAGGGGAACGTTAAAAAAGATAAAAAGGCATAAATAGTTGTATATGCCTGATAATGGAGAAAACAAAAAGGGTAAGAAAATGACTAATAAGAAGAAAACGAAAAGCGTTAAAAAGCCATTATCTACTGTAACGGCTCAAGATGTTACTGAAAAGAAAACACCTTCAGCAATGCCTATCATCGATCCAGAAGTTCAAAAAGTTATTCAGCAAGCCTTCGTCCAGTTTTATGATAGTGTTTCAGCAGAAAACGCTCGAAAAGTAGACATGAATCATTTCCATAACATTTGTAAGGAGTATTTGAAATGCTATATTACAGTTGGTTATGATTTAAACGACAATCGAGTGTTTTTAATGCACTCAGAAAATGTTAAAGATAGGGATGCAATTCTAGAACACTTCCGTTTTGCCTTTTTTAACGTGATGAATAATCAAGTTAATGGTGGTGGAACTGGTGAAATGGAAGATATGTAATTTATAAAACTTTTACAACGCTGAAATGCTTTGTGAAAAATACTAAAAAAGGAGGACACACACACAATATGAATAATATGAATGCTTACCAGATTCGTTTGGAGATATTGCATATGGCACATAATGACGTTAGTTTTCAATGTCAAGAAAAACTACGAAGTTATCGTGACATGCATGGTGGACAAGCTGATGATGCGACTGTTGAAAAATACACGCCATCAACAGCAGAAGTTGTTAAACGTGCAGCAGAGCTATATAAGTTCGTAGGATAAAATCCTATAACTGTAGAATGTAAGGGGTTGTGATTAAGTTCACAACCCCTTTTAATTTTTATATAGGAGGTTAAGTAGTTTAAAATATGTCTGATGAATTAGCCAACCCCGATGATATCATTAATAGTAACCCTATCGATGAAAAACAATTTTACCGTGGTGATAAAAAACTTCCAAAAGAAGACGCACAGTTTAACTTTACTCCTGCAATGGTTAAAGAATTAAAGAACTGTAAGGATAATATTGTTCATTTTGCGGAGAATCATTTTACTATTGTTAATCTTGATAGAGGTAAAGAAACTATCGAACTTTATCCCGCCCAAAAAAAGGTTCTTAAAAGCCTTCAGAAGAACCGCTTCGTCGTTTTGTTAAGTTCTAGACAAGCAGGTAAATGTTTTATTGACAAAACTAAAATTAAGGTTAGAAGAACAGAAACTAATAATGTTGAGGAACTTACAGTAAAAGAGTTTTATGATCGTTTTTAACAACCCCCAAGCAGGATAATGTTTGATTTTATTGATTATATGGTTAAATATAATCATGAAGGAGAAATATTGTAGAGTTACTGGAAGAAAAATTACGGAATTTCAGAGTAAAACGTATGGATTATTTGCAGGATCATTAGTTAGGCACTTATATAAGAAAAATAAGAAAAATGTAGATCACACCATAGAAGACCTTAAGAAATATACTTTAGTTGAGGAATTAAATGCATATTTTGAAAACTGGAAAAGTGTGTCTCTAGCACTAACAACTCAAAACATCGAAAATAAGAAAGAAATATATAATAAATACTTTTTAGAAGGTTCTAAGTGTTCTTTAATAGATTGTGATAAAAAAGTTCCGTATGAACATATTAGGAGAGGAGCATGTTGTATAACACATTCAAATCAACAATTTAACATAACATCTGGAAAATTTAATATTGATGATTATAAATTTAGGTGTTTGGAGTGTGATATGAAATATGCAAATAAGGCACATTTAACAAGTCACATCACAGAAACTCACGGATCGGACGAAGAATACTATTTAAAACATTTTAATGGTGAAAGAGGCAAATGTTTATGGTGTTATAAAGACATGAAATTTAACAATATTTGGGAAGGATATGACAGCTTTTGTTATAATACGAGTTGTAACATAAACTATTATAATAAAAACCATAATAGACACTGTTGCGGAGAAGGAATTAGCAAAGGTCAGAAAGAATCACAAAACATGCCAAATCAATTAGGATATTGGATAAAAAAAGGATATACAGAAGATGGAGCTATATTGAAAATAAGAGAAAGACAAACTACAAATTCGGTAGATGCCATAATGAAAAGAGAAAAATGTGATATTTATGAAGCCACTGAAAAAAGAAAAAATATTACTAGTAAATGGCTGTCATCCCTTCCGACTAAAAGTTATTCCAACATATCACAAGAATTGTTTTGGAGTATATATATGATAATCAAAGAAGAATATTTAGATATTTTCTTTGCTACTTTAAATGAAAATAAGTGTCTAGAAGATGTTGGGAAAAATTATGAATATAAAGTTAAAACCGATAAAACGATACGATCATTGGATTTTTATATAAGGGATGTGAACAAGGTTATAGAATTTAATGGAGAATATTGGCATTCTGAAAGAAATATTAGAGGTAAATATACTATTGAAAGAGATATTGAACGTGAGAAAGAAATAAAGAAAACTTTAAATTGTTCGTTTTTTATAGTCAACGAAAAGAAGTATAATGCGAACAAGCAAAAGGTTATCGATGACTGTTTAGATTTTATACGTAATGGTTAATTAGCATATGGACAATAATAAGTTTATAAACTCCTATAAAGTCGAAGATTATGAAGTGTGGACAGAAAATGGATGGGTGGACATTCAAGAAGTTCATGAAACAATTCCTTTTGATGTGTGGAGGTTAGAAACAGACAACTATTTTTTGGAATGCGCCGATGAACATATAGTAATTAATGGTAGGGGAGGAGAAGTATATGTTAGAGATTTGAAGATAGGGGATGAAATCATAACAGAAACAGGAATAGAAAAAGTAAAATCGGTTGTTAGATTAGATGTTCCTCCTCAAAAAATGTATGATATTTCCATTGATTCAGAATCTCACACATTTTTTACAAACGGAATATTAAGTCATAATTCAACATTAGCCACTATATTTGCCCTTTGGATTTGTTGTTTTACTTCAGATCAAAACATGTTAATTGTGGCAAATAAAGAGGATACCGCCATATCAATATTTAGCCGTATTCGATTGGCATACGAGTTACTTCCGAATTATTTAAAACCTGGTGTGAAGGAATATGGTAAGACTGCTATGGTTCTAGCCAATGGTAGTGCTATTAGAGTAAGCACAACCACATCTTCAGCCGCTAGGGGTATGTCGATAAATGTTTTATTTATCGATGAAGCAGCGCACATAGATTCTCACCTGCTCGAAGAGTTTTGGAAGTCTGTTATTCCTACTATATCTTCGGGAAAAAAGAGTAAGATTTTCATGGTAAGCACACCAAATGGAATTGGAAATAAGTTCTATGAAATGTATAGTGGTGCAGAGAAAGGCACTAATGGGTGGACTAATGAGAAAATTGATTGGTGGGATGTGCCGGGCCGTAATGAGAAATGGAAAAAGGACATGATCAACACCCTCGGCTCCGAAGAATCGTTTGCACAAGAGTTTGGTAATGTGTTCCTTGATTCTGCTACTGCTGCTGTAGGTTTTAATGTCATTCAGGATTTTAAAGAACAAAAACGTTTACCTATTTGGAAAAGTGAGGATGGAACTTATAGAGTTTATGAAAATCCTGATAAAAACAATTTATATGTTATTGGGTGTGACGTTGGAGAGGGTGTTGGTAGAGCATCATCAACTGCACATGTTCTAAATGTCACAGATTTGACCAAGATAACACAGGCAGCAGTATATGGGTCAAATACCATAGAACCATATCATTTCGCTAATAGACTGGTCAATCTGTGCGGTTCTTGGGGCAATCCTCCTTTATTAATTGAAAGAAATAATTGTGGTGCTCAGACACTGGATGCACTGGCTCACAATTTATTATATGAGAAAATTGTGAGTTATGGAAAGGTAGGTCAAACAGGAGACTATAAATCAACAAAAGGCATGGGGGTTTTCAGTCATAATAACATACGTTTCAACGCTGTTAGTAATTTGAGATATTGGATCAATTTCTTGCAAGTTGTAAAGATATATGACATGCAAACTATTTCAGAATTGGAAACGTTTATCAGGTTTCCGAATGGGGTATATCGTAAAAAGGGTGAAAAATATTATGACGATTATGTAATGGGGTTGGTTTGGTCTTTGTTCATGCTAGAAACCGATCTATGTCAACAATATTTTAACATCGATGAACATGATGATCAACAGAAGCCTTTAAAAATATCTAGAAATGATTATTACGAAAATGATTCAAGTTTATATTCGTTGAAAGACTTAACTAATGGAAATGTGATTATTCCATCTGGCTACGATATTTCAGTTAAGAAATATACTTCCCTAACAGGAGACTTAAACCTAGAGGATGACCTAGATATTGACGATTTAATTGACTTGGGTTATACAATATATCGTCCGTAATCATTAAGTAATAATGATGGCCGATAATGTAAATCCCACTCAACAATCTGTATTAAACAAGGCAAGTAAAGATAAATTTTTACTAGTTTTGGATATTCCACTTGTTTTGAGAGGTTCTGCCCCAAATGTTCCAGCCATACAAAACATAAATCCTATTCAGTATACGATTTTTGGCACAGTAGTTCCAGACATTAGAGTTCCAACCATTCCTATTCCATTTGGAGGGCAGACTTTAAATGTTACAAGTTATACTCGTCCCAATTATGATCCTTTTACAGTCAATTTTGTAGTTGATAACTCGTTTGTCAACTATTCTATACTTTGGGCATGGTTGAATGTTCTAAATACCGCTAATGGCAGTATTTATGGAGGAAATCTAGCAACTCTTCCAAATAGCACTATCCCTGAATATGCTAGTAGTTTTTCAGTTTATGCACTTAACGAATATGATCAACAGGTAGCACAATGGACGTATTCAAATGCTATAATAACAGGTTTGGGACGCATTGATTATAACTATCGTGACATTGCTTGGGTAGAATCAACAGCCACATTTCAGTTTAGTAAGGTGGATTTTAACCTAATTGATCCACCCTTAACATAAAATTAGTCAAAGTTGAATAAATAATGTATATAATATGAGGACAATTAATTCGCCTGGAATACAGATCACAGAAATAGATGATTCAGCAATTACACAAACAGTTGTAGGAACCAACATCTATTTGATGGGATATGCGTCCCAAGGCCCAACGGACGAAGTTTTGAGTATTTCATCTATATCAGAGCTTCAAGACACTTATGGAACCCCACAAACTGCTGCCGAAAGATATTTCTACTATGCAGCAAATCGTGTTTTAAATTCTGCTGGTAACTTATACACTTCCCGCATGCCTTATGGTTCGGGGTCTGGTAGTGCATTTTCAGACAAATATAGTGCATTATTCTATCCAGTAGTTTCTTCTGGTGGTGGATTTGTCATCGGAACACCTAGCCAATATACTTTGGATGATGCTGACTATCAAGCAATTATTCAGAACAATTTTAATTGGGTTTCTACGGCAATACAAACTTCAGCAGAACCAGTGGCAACATGGGACGGACAGAACATGAATGCAGGGTTCGTTATCATTAACGAAAGTCAGACAATTATAGATGATGCCTTCCAAGGATATTATGTATCTTTGGCTGACAACACTGGATTTGGGCCAGATACAAGCTTCACAGCGGTTACAGCAGTTTATAGTTTAACAGCAGTGGGTGATAACACCAATAACTGGTATCAAATACCAAACTCCTTCTTGGCTTTCAACCTTTCTGGTTCAAATTTAGGAGGAAGTTCAAACAGCATTTCGGAATTGATTGAATCAACTCCACTATTTAACTTTGCTGATCCATATTTCAGCGATAGCTTGATTTTAAACTTGTTCAAAGTAAGGTCTTCGATCTATACTCCTGAATTATTATCAATATCTTTGGTTGAAACATATATCGGGTCTTTGGATGCCACTAAAGTAACTGCATCTTCCCAAGGTGGAACACAACGCTCATTCTATCTTGAAAATGCGGTTAATCAACAATCTTCAAACGTTCAGTTGTTCGTAAACCCTGCAATTTCAACTCAAACACAGTGGACTAATTTAAGCTCAATAAATCCAAATTATACTGTTACAGTTGATGGAAACACTAACGCACTATTTGCAGAAGGTGTTTATACTCCAGCTAACGTAGGATCAGACTCGAAGAACGTTGGTAATATTGTAACCAAATTGGAGAGAGGATTATCCTTAGTTGAAAATCCTGACATCATCAACTTAGATGTTATTATCGATGCAGGGTTAACTACTATGTTTGCTAATACTTCTGGTGGTGGAGTATATGATGATAGCTTATATTATGATATTACTCAATTACAAGACCCAAGTTCAAGCTACATACAGAATTGGAGTGCAGTATATAACATGTTTGCAGATTTCGTAAGTGAAACAAGAAAAGATTGTATGGCAATTGTCGATCCTTTGAGACAGACATTCATTAATGGTAAGAACTCTAAGGTTCTGTCTGTTGCAGGAAACACCTTTTCACAGAATATTTACACTCCATTGAATAATACTTTTGCAGGTGCTGACTGTAACTACATGGCAACATACGGAAATTGGGTGCAAGTATACGATCAGTTCAGCGATTCTCAAGTTTGGCTTCCATTCTCTGGATTTGCTGCTGAAATTTACGGCAATAATGACAGCGTAGCATATCCTTGGTTTGCACCTGCTGGTCTTAACAGAGGAATTGTTACTGGAATTACTGATATTGCATTCAACCCAAATCAGAAGCAGAGAGATTTCTTGTATACGATTTCAGTTAATCCAGTTGTATTCTTCCCATCTGATGGATACGTCGTGTATGGTCAGAAAACCTTGCAGAAGAAACCTTCGGCATTTGATCGTGTTAACGTTAGAAGATTGTTCTTAGCATTAGAGAAGGCAACAATGCAAACACTGAAGTATTTTGTATTTGAACCAAATACACTATTCACCAGAACACAGGTTGTTAATGACCTTACACCAATCTTTGAAAGTGCTAAAAATACTGAAGGGGTTTATGACTACTTAATAGTATGTGACGAAAGGAATAATACACCAGACACAATTGATTTAAATGAGTTACATGTTGACATTTATATTAAACCAGTTAGGGCTGCGGAATTTATCCTAGTGAATTTCATAGCCACTAGAACATCTGCAAACTTCCAAGAGTTGATTGGATAAGTTAAACTATAACTAAAATATAAAAAGGGTTTAGATAATAATCTAAACCCTTTTTGTTGTAGATTTTTAATTGAAGGGTGATAATTATAGTAAATGACATCTACTTTATCAAAGCCTTTACATATAGAACTGGTAAACGAATATCGTAATAAATATAAACAATTTTTTATGAGGGAACTGTTTAAAGATTTTACTTTTTTACGAAATGATTTACTTGAATTTAAAGAGAAAAATAAATTAAATATTAAAAATGCCTCGCAATTATTATATCATTATGTGAGTGATTTGAAGTCTTATCCAAAATGTAAATCGTGTAATACCGAGATTTTTACGTTTGGAATTAATAGAAAATGGAGCTACAATACATATTGTTGTAAACGATGCACATGTAAAGATAAAGAACTTTTAAGAAAGAGAGGAGTCACTAAAAGACTTTTAAATTATAGTGCAAGAGATCACCAAAATATCTTGATAAAAGATGCGTTAAATTCCAGTATAGATAACATAGAGGAAGAAGATATAAAAAAATATATAGAACATCGATCACTTAACGATTTAAAAGTTCATTTTTTATATAAAAAACCTGTATGGTATAATTATATAATAAAAAAATACGCGGAAAATTTCAATGAGGGAATATTTCTAATGTTGAATAAAGATACAACATTAACGTGTAAACATTGCAATTGTAAGTTACATTTTATATCTCACAATAAAGGGTATGGGTCGTGTAAAAACGTGGAATGTGTTAAACTATCTAATAAAATAAATAAACAGATTAGAAATAATATGAATGTAAATATACTATCTCATGAAGATACGTTAAAAGGTGTGGATGCCTGTATTAAAACAACTAGTTCTAAATCTTTTTATAATACAATTTTCAATACAAATATACAACTATTTAAAAGTATAGAGCACTATACTAATTTTATATACAGAGATATAATAAAATTTAATGAAAGGATTTATTTATTGCATAATAGATTAACCAAAGTTCCTATTTGTGAAGAATGTAATACTAAAAATGCAAGGTTCAATACTTTTGAGATAGGATATTCAAAATGTTGTGGTATACGGTGTTCTGCAAAAAATAACGTTAAGAGGAATAGAAGTAATATACTAATATCTTTACGAAGTAAAAATTATGATTTGTGGGTAGAAAAAATGAATGGCCGACAAGAAAAGATAATATCAAATAAAGAATATTTTTTAGATACAGGAGTAATAAATTTTGAATGTTCTCGTTGTGAATATAAATATTGTAGAGATATTGCATTTGATGTTAGATGCCCTAAGTGTAGTAAAAGAGATATATCCAAACCTGAATTCGATATGCTAGAATATGTTCGAGAAAACATAGACTGCGAAGTAGTATCGAATAGTAAAAAGGTTATTCCCCCTTTAGAATTAGATATATACATCCCCAATAAACAGGTAGCTATAGAATTTAATGGATTATATTGGCATAGTAATGATAGATTAGATAAAAATTATCACATTAATAAATCTACCATGTGTGATCTTTCAGGTATTCAATTAATTCATGTTTTTGAGAACGAATGGATAACTTCTAAGGATATAGTTAAATCTATTATTCTTAGTAAATTAGGAGTTTATAAATATAGGATGTATGCCAGAGACTGTATAGTTAAAGAAATTTCTACTAAAGAAAAGGAGAAATTCTTAGAATGTAATCATATACAAGGAAACGATAAATCTACATATAAGATAGGACTTTTTAATAAGAATGGAGAGTTATTATCCGTGATGACGTTTGGTAAAAGGAAAATAACCGGAGCTAAACCTTCATTAGAATTGATAAGGTATTGTAGTAAGCTTAATTACACTATTGTAGGAGGAGCATCTAAAATGTTTAAATATTTTATTAGAAAGTATAATCCTGATAAAATTATAAGTTATGCTAATAAAAGATATAGCGATGGAAATTTGTATAATAAATTAGGGTTTAAATTGCTTAGATTATCTCCTCCCAATTTTTGGTATTTTAAAACTAGTAATATATGTAAAGTGTATCATAGAGTTGGTTTTCAAAAACATATGTTGAGTAAGAAATTAGGAGAATCGTATAATCCTAATAAAACTGCTGATGATAATATGAAAGATTGTGGATATTTGAAAATATATGATTGTGGAAGTTATGTTTTTGAGTGGAATGCAAACAAAAATTAATTATTTGAGATAAATAATATTATATGGGACAAAACATTTCAGATTTTTATACGGTAGCGCAACAGAAAGACTTTGCGCGTCAATTTCAATTCAGGTTGCTACAGTTAGGGCCAGTAGTGTTATCTGAAGATGAGTTAGTTTATGTAGAGTCGGCATCCCTCCCTGGTCGATCAATTAACAACATTCAAGTCCCTTTTATGGGGTTGAATTTTAACGTTCCAGGGACTGCTCAATACCCTGATTCAGCAGGATTTGCAGTTACCTTTAGATGTGATTCGAACTATGATATTAGAACATTGTTAGAAAATTCAACATTTGACACTTTTGATGATAGCACTAGCACTGGTAATTATAACATTGGAGCAGTAGCTTCAGTTATTGATATGATTCTAATGAATAAGCAGAACCAACCAATCAGAGACTATAAAATGTTTGGTGCATATGTCATGAATATTGGTAGTTCCCAATACAATATTGGTGATGCAGGAACTATTGTTACGGTTCAATCTACTTTGGCATACCATTATTGGAGAAGCTCTCAAGTAGGACAGGGTTACTAACAATTTTAGCCATAAGTAATTAATATGGCAACACCTATAGCAACAGGAGAATCTACGTTTACTGGACAGGTAGGGTATTTCTTCGCTAGTATACTAACTGAACCTGCTGGTGCTTTACCTAAAGGTGCTCAATGGATTATTACTTTTGATGGATTCCCTTCTGTAATATCGAAAGTAGCAGACTTTGACCCAAATTTTGCAGGTAAATGGAATATTGAGAACGCTTATAATTCATTGGCTACAAACGATACCTTCTTTAAGATTAAGGGATGTATGTTTGCTTATGCGGTTAGACTCCCAGGGGAGGCTTTTCAGATATCCAATGAAGGCATTCAATATGGTGGATTGTTACGTCCAAGTATAAGTAGAGGTCGATCAGATAGAGAAAATTTAACAATTGATTTCTTTGATAACAATGTCAGCTTTGTGGAAAACGTTGTTAGACCTTGGGTTATAGTAACATCGTATCTAGGAATGGTTGCATATCCTAAAGGAAGCACTTATGACTATAGAACAAATGCTACTTTTTATAAATTGGGGGTGGTTAGTAGAGATTTACCACCATACATTCGTCAAACATTTAGTTTCTATGGCGTATGTCCTATAAGTGTAGGTAATGAAGAATATAACTATCAACCAGTTACTTCACCGCATATTCGACAATCAGAATTTGTTTATAATTACTACACAGTTGATTCTAGCGGTGATATATTGACTTGATTTTTAGATTAAAACAATTAAATCGTTATTGTGAGTAACTTTGTAAATATATTAGACATTTTTGGGAGAGATGTTTATGTAAGAGAAATCCTTCTAAGTGATTATAGAGTTCTTTTAAAATCTCTATTAGGAGATATACCCAACCCAAAAGTTGCTTTTACGAACGTTCATAGAATTTTAATTGAATATACAGATTTATCACTTACAGAAATAGAGAATTTAGATTTTGTAGACTTGTTTATCATACTTATAAACGTAAGAAGTATAAGTTTAGGGAACACTCTTAGGTTAAACATGTTAAATGAGAACGCGAACACTACAATTACATTGGATATTGATCATGTTTTGAATATTTTTTCAAATATTAAAGTGGATTTTTTAAAGGAATCCACTTTAATACATGAAGAGTATGAGATGACATACAGACTTCCGACAGTTATAGAACTTTTATCGTTTCAAGAACTGAAAAGTGGGGATATAGATTATTCAGTATTTATTGAATCAATAGCTTTTATGAACAAAGGGGTTATTACTATTGATAAGAATATTAGTGTTAAGGACAGGAGCAGTATCTTTAGCCGACTTCCTGCTAAATGTTCTTTGAAAGTGTTCAAGAAGATTAAGGAGTTGTGTGAGGATATGAGTAAGATAAACGTGTTAAAAATCTTGAATAATCCAGCTATTTCGGATAATTATGTTATACCAATAAATATAGAGATTAATAATTTAGCCTTCATATTGAAGCTTTTATTTTCCGATGATTTAATGAGTATGTATCATAATATATACGAGTTGTCCAGTAAGATATCAGCAGACTATTTAGATAAATGCACAGTTGGTGAGTATGGAGTATACTTGAAAATGTTAGATAATCAAATAAAAGAACAAGCAGCAGCACAAAAAGAACAAGAACCCGCTACAATTGGAGATAGAATTAATGAAGATGCCTTATTTGGCGGTGACATCCCAATAACAAATAGTGAATTTACCCCTTAATTAATAGTATTTAATATCTTTACATATTTTATTGTTTTTCAAGTAAAAATAACACAAAATATGATAAATATAATTAGATGCAAGGATATATTAAATTGTCTAAATGGGCTAAATTACATGATTATAGTTATCGTGGAGCATTTGTTCGTTTTCAG
>Ga0302268_1000118_pt1 | contig 47929 bp, 42 predicted proteins | sample III_Bog_E2_1_FD_194554 | JGI IMG/M metagenome (GOLD analysis project Ga0302268, IMG submission 194554) | Peat permafrost microbial communities from Stordalen Mire near Abisko, Sweden - III_Bog_E2_1 | ecosystem: Environmental > Terrestrial > Soil > Wetlands > Peat | place: Sweden: Abisko... | reverse complement strand
AAGATTCTACTCAGATCATGCAAACTTATAGTCAGGTTTCAGCATGGGCAATTTCAAAGAGCAGGTACTTTATGCCAAATGCAATAAATGAATTTTTAGATGCAGATGAAGCGGATGCATTTCTTATAGCCTACACATTAGCCGATCCGAACAATAGAACTGTAGTTACCCATGAAATAAGTCAACCAACCCGAAAAAATAAAATTAAGATACCTGATGCTTGTATAGATTTGAATGTTCAGTATGTGAACACTATAGATGTGTTAAGACAATTAGGAGAGTCGTTCTAACAGTAATACCTGTAAAAAGATCTTCAAGTGAAGTTTTATAGTTCAATCTTATAGCCAATATTAAACATAAAGAGCATATATAAAACCAATTCACCGGCTAAATTTCATACCAGAAGTTTAGCCGGTTTTTTCTTTCACCAACCATGGAAGGAATAGAAAAACGGGATTGTAATTTGTGAAATGATATGCAGCCGGGTAATTCTTTTACAACATTCATAAAGGGGTTGTTTTTAGACTGATGGCCCGGGTAATGAATTTAACCGCCTGTAAGGAAAAACGCGTCAGACCGTAAAAGATCCCGATAGCTATCGGGGGGTCAGACGCTGTTGTAGCTGAAAATAAAGAGACTCTTACAACTATTAATTATGGACAAATAAAGGTATTATAAAAAATAAACATGGAATCATTTGTCATTATGTAACAGAAACATTATATTTGTACTACATAATAATATTCTATAAAACAATTAGCCCTATGAACTTTGTAAACAGAACTGAAGAACAGGCACGAATCAGTAAAATTCTATCAGCTGAGAAAGCAGGATTTATAGTTGTTTATGGTCGACGCAGGTGCGGTAAATCAACCTTACTAAAATATGCCTTGACAGAAAAGGATATTTACTTTATGGCTGATCAGACTGAGAGTACACAACAAATTACCTTATTGGCACAGACTATTGCAATTCAGATTGAGGGTTTCGATTTGGTGAAATATCCTAACTGGGAAGCATTGTTCACGACATTAAATCAGCGTGTTACCGAGCGTATAACATTGTGTTTGGACGAATTCCCGTATTTAGCAAAGAGTTCTCACGAATTGCCGGCTATCATTCAAAAGCTGATTGACAAAGGCGAGAATCGCTTTCACCTGATAATCTGTGGTTCATCACAACAGTTAATGCATGGTTTGATAATTGATAGTTCTGCACCTTTATACGGGCGGGCTGACTTGATTTTAAAAGTCAAGCCAATGAAACTTCCCTATCTGCAAGAAGTATTGCAATGCAATTCGATCGATGCAATTACAGAGTTTTCTGTTTGGGGAGGAGTACCCCGTTATTGGGAGTTACGATTGCAAGAAAAGAGTTTAATGGATGCTTTGCAAATGCATTTGTTTTCTTCCTTAGGCACATTAATTGAAGAGCCTTTGCGACTGTTTGTTGACGATATGCGCGACACGGCGCAATCATACACCATACTTTCATTAATTGGGAATGGTGTGCATCGGTTGTCTGAAATAGCTGCCCGCTTGGAAAAACCTTCAACCAGTCTGGGAGGACCATTGGAAAAGTTAGTTCAGTTGGGGTATATTGAAAGAGAATTACCTTTTGGCGAAAATGAAAAGAACTCGAAGAAAAGTTATTATAAGATTACAGATCCATTTGTCAATTTTTATTTCACTTTTGTTGTGCCGAATCGCTCCCTGATTGAGATTGACAAAGGAAATCTGGTACTGGAGCGGTTGACGAAAAGTTTTCCGGGATATACATCGTTATGGTGGGAGAAAATATGTCGTCAAGCGGTTTCCGGAAGTGAAATAAACGGATTTACCTGGGGATTTGCACGCAGTTGGTGGGGTAATGTATCAAGAGATGAAAGAATTGAAATAGATGTTGTTGCAGAATCAACTAATGGGAAAGCATTGTTGGTTGGCGAATGCAAATGGACAGAAAGCGAAAATGCCGCCCGACTCATTTATGAATTAGAAGAAAAAGCACAAAAACTTCCTTTTTCAAAAGGGAAAACGATAATTCCTTGTCTGTTTTTAAAAACAAATCCTGTTGATAAGATAACTCAAAGAGTTTTTTTGCCTAATGATATTGTAAAAATGCTAAAATAAACATTGAAAACTGATACCCCTCCAATAAAGAACATTTATAATGCGTCAAACCGTAAAAGATCCCGCCCCGATAGCTATCGGGGGCTATCGGGGGGTCAGACGCTGTGGCTAATTAATTGATTTTCGATCTTAAGATTCAATCATTTTTATCTTTATAAGAATTTTTAAATGCTTATTATCAATTTCAATTGTTATATGTATATTTGCAATATCAAACATCTCAAACAGGAAGTATTATGAAAGTAACAGCTGAAATAAATACAGACAGCCCAACAGGTAAACGTATTGTGCGTGAGTTGGAGAAACATTATAAAGTAGTAAAAATAAATTATCCTTCTACAACAAATCCGGAAGATGAGGAGGAAAAAACATACAGTTTTGATGAATTTAAAGCGAATGTAAAAGAAGAATTTAAAAATCGTTATGGAGTGGATTTTGATGAAGTATAATACACTTTGAAGAATGAAACAATACAAAATATTGATATCAAACGATGCAAATAAAGACATAAAACATTTATTTGATTTTATTGAAAATAATTATCATGCACCATTAACAGCAAAGAAATATATTGATGGCTTATTAACAGCTATTCAATTTTTAACTCTTACAGCAGATTCATTGCCAATTGCACATCGAAAATTATTCCTAACATATGGAACAAATGTATATCGGGTAAATTATAAAAAAATGGCTATTATTTATTCAATTCATGGTGATATTGTTTATATACATAGAATTATACCCGGTGTTTTGATTACAGAATAAATTTTATATAAATAACAAAAAAGCAATTATTCGGCTGAATTTTAATTCTGAAGTTCAGCCGAAGGTGTTTCTTCTTGAAATGCATACTTTCTTATAACTGAAATCGGGCTATTGTAATAACCGGCGTTTATAATTTAGATGGACTGCGATACGGGGATTACGCGAAAGACTGTAAAAGAAACGGTTGTACGCATTGTTTAGTAAGTATCCGGAATAAACATTTCAATAGTTTTACATCAAATCATTAATTGTTTATATATTTGCATTGTTATTACAAAAGCAAATTATTATGGCACGCATAGCAGGAATTACAATTGAGAAAGATAAAAGTGGAAATGCAAGGTATGCCCGTATTGATTTAAAAAAATACGGAAAACAATTAAGTGCTTTCTTTCAGGAATTAGGTATTCAGGACGAAGTGTCTACTTATGATCCTAAATTTGTTGCTAAAATAAAACGCAGTGAGAAGCAAGCTGAGGAAGGAAAAGTACAAAGATTAGATCTGAACGATATATGGAAATAGATTTAACCGAAGAAGCAAAAAAAGACCTACTTAAACTTAAACGCTCAGGGAATAAGGGCGTAATAAGAAAAGTAGAACTATTATTATTTGCCATTTCGGAAAATCCATATGCAGGTATTGGCCAGGTTGAACAATTAAAGCATGAACTTATTGGAAAATGGTCCAGACAAATAAATAATGAACATCGGATTGTATATTCGATTGACGATGAGAAACAACTTATTACTATATACTCCATGTATGGACATTACGAAAAGTGATTTCATCTTTTAAAGCCACAATTAATTATTATTTGTGGCTTTTTTATTTTAAAAAAAATATAAAATAAATTATTTTAAAGTATGTTTATTACGTCTCTCTTCAAGGTGCTTTTTAATTTCTTCAAAGTTCATATCTTAAGTATCCATGCTTATTTTATCCCGCACTTCACGCATAAAATTCACTGCTTTGAAACCTTTTATGGCTGTTTCATTTGTTTAGTATCATGCCCCCCAACGATATTATATGTTACAATTTTCAAGAATGAAATAAAGAAGTTCCGTCTATGTTTTGGTAGGAAACAAAAAACCCCTCAAAATCATATGATTAAGAGGGGTTATCCGTACCCAGAGCCGGGATCGAACCGGCATGGAAATGAATCCACTGGTGTTTGAGACCAGCGCGTCTACCAATTCCGCCATCTGGGCAATTGCAGTGCAAAAGTAAGAAATTTTTTGAAATTGGCAAGCTCAAAAGCTACTTTAAATTTACAATGTACAATGTACAATGTACAATTTGCAGAAGATAAAGCAATTGAATCATTTTTGTCAAATCATAAAGTTTAAATTAAACGAATTGTAAGGGTTATTATTCCTCTGATTTCTTCTTTGCTACGTAATCATTCCGCTTTCCGGCAAAAATATCGTACTTACAAAACCAGCAATCGAGTGCTCCATTGAGCAATCTGATCCGTTCTGTTGGCTTAAACCCTATTTTATCAAGGCATTCTTCGTGTGAGCTGATGACCCATGCGGAGCTGCCTGCAAATTTATGTTTGATTGTCGTACCCAGTGCAGCATATAAACCGTAAATATCATCCGAAGTGATACGTTCGCCATAGGGAGGATTGGTTACAATCATACAATTTTCAGCAGGGGCTTCCAGTTTTTGAACCGGCATGATCTGTAACTCGATATATTTACTCAATCCGGTACTTTTTACATTTTGTTCGGCAATTTTGATGGCATGTGGTGAATTATCCGATCCATATATTTTAAAATCGAACGGACGTTCATATGAATCATCATTGTATAATGTATCGAAAAGATCTTCATCAAAATCATTCCATTTTTCGAATGCAAAGGACGAACGGTAAATGCCTGGTGGTATGTTCAGTGCAATAAGGGCAGCCTCAATGAGCAGAGTGCCCGAACCACACATGGGATCAACAAAGTTGGATTGACCTTTCCAGCCGGCCAGTAATAACATCCCTGCAGCCAATGCTTCATTTAACGGCGCTTCTGTCTGAGCAACCCTGTACCCGCGTTTGTGAAGCGATTCGCCTGAACTGTCGATGGACAACGTGCAATGATGTTCGGCAATATGAATGTTAATCATTAACTGGGCACCATCCAACCGTACGGAAGGCCTGCGTTCAAACCGTTCGGTAAACCAATCGGCTATGGCATCTTTAACCCTGTAGGCAACAAACTTGGAATGTCGGAATACTTCAGAAAAGACAGTAGAATCGATCACAAAAGTGCTATCGACCGACATATAATCACTCCAGTTAATTTGTTTAACCTGTTCGTACACTTCATCGGGATTTGTAGCATCAAACGATAATATCGGTTTGAGTATTCGTGAAGCCGTCCGGCAGCACAGATTTGCTTTATACATCATCGCTTTATCACCGGTAAAACTAACCGCCCTCCTTTGAAGTTGTACATTGTTGGCACCGATATTTACTAATTCAGTGGCCAGTACTTCTTCCAATCCCCGGAAGGTTTTCGCTAACATTTCAAATTCCATATTTTCTTTTGTCTTTTGTCTTTTGTCTTTTGTCTTTTGTCTGTTTTCAATATCAAACTATCCACTGATCATTTTATATCCCTGTTTTTTTATTCTGAGCGAGTTTTGCACCGGCAGGCACATCGGTATCAACCCACATATTACCTCCGATTACTGCTCCATCACCCACATTAATCCTTCCTAAAATGGTGGTATTGGAATAAATGATAACATTATTCCCAATATGCGGATGTCTGTCAATTCCTTTTATAGGATTCCCGCTTTCATCTAATGGAAAACTTTTTGCCCCAAGGGTTACTCCCTGATACATCTTTACATTATTACCAATAATTGCTGTTTCTCCAATTACGACTCCTGTCCCGTGATCAATGGTAAAATACTCTCCAATGGTCGCACCCGGATGAATATCAATCCCGGTTTCAGAATGTGCCATCTCTGTAATTATACGGGGAATAAGAGGCACTTCCAGTTTTAACAGGGCATGTGCAATACGGTAATTACTGATGGCGCGTATGCTTGGATAACAAAAAATCACTTCTCCAAAACTTTTAGCTGCCGGATCACCATTATAGGCTGCAATTACATCTGTATGAAGTTTTTCCCGAATATCAGGTAATTGTAGGATAAATTCAGTTGCTTTTTTTGAACCTGTAAATTCTAAATCATCTCCTTCTTCTATACCTGATTGATTACTGAAACATATACCGGCTTTTATTTGTTGAGCGAGTAATACCTGTAAACGGTCAATATTGACCCCGATATGATTCATCATGTTTAATGCATTTACAGCTGAATCACCAAAATATCCGGGAAATAAAACAGAACGTACTAACTGAACAATTTCCTTTAGCACATCAGTCGAAGGCATTGTTTCGTTATTCCCCTGTTCATGATAAACATCTTTAAAACCTTCTAATTCTGAAAGCTTTTTTATTGTGTCTAATAAATCATTATCCATTATTAAAACTATTGAGATTTTTTTAATCTGACATTAACTTAACATCATGAAGCAGAATAACAAGCTGAAAGAATCTGTTTTTGCTATTCCAATATTTATTAAAAGTCTTCCGATTTTACAGTTGAATTTTTTTATTCAGTATTTTTAAACCAGTCAATGCATTTTGCAACCTTTTATCCCCTAATCCATCAACAATAACATAAGGCTTTCCGGTTTGTTCAATCTCCTTTTTATACCAATTAAAAAAATACTCACGATCTTCGCCATGTTCGCGAACCGGATCGGGTACCCATGGTAAATCGGGCGTACAAAGTAAGTATAAATCAAAAAAACCTGTTTTCAATTGTTCTGTCAGAAAGTCGGGAACCTTTCCAAAACAATAGGAAAACCAGACTTTAGTGATTATAAGTTCGGTATCAAAAAAAATATATTCTGCAGATGAAGGATTCTTTTCTGCTTCTTGCTCTTCTTCGATTTGCTTCAAAGCAATAATGCAAATATCATTGTAAGTATAGGGGCCCTTTAAATTTTCAACATAATCGCGGGCATATTCGGGAACCCAGAGAGACTTAAAATGTTCAGCCAGCTGTCCTGCCAAAATGGTTTTTCCGGTTGATTCAGGTCCAAGAATTGCAATTTTCAACATAAAGCAAAAAAAGTATTCAGTAAGCGGGTAAACAGTAAGTCCTATGTATAAGGCTTAAAGTCAAATGACTTGCCCGAAACAAACACATTTACACAATTACACTGTTCAATGATTCAATAAATTATAATTATCTTTGACAAAAAAATATGTGCAAATTTACGACAATTATTCTGCTTTCATGTGCTTTTTCAATATTTAGTCCTCAAATATCAGCACAAAATGCAGATATAGAGTTATTAAGAAGCATAAATGGGTCAACTTCTACAGGTCTTCGCCAATATTCTTCATTTATTAGCAATACCACTCCGGAGGTTGTAATAGCAGTTCCTGTAATTATGGGCACAATAGCGTTGATCGAAAATAATGATGATTTATTAAAAAATGCACTATATGTGGGAGTTAGTATAGGTGTTTCAGCAGGAATAAGTTATTCATTGAAGTATGCTGTTAACCGTACAAGACCTTATATCACATACCCTACTTTAAATGTCAATCCTGCTATTTATGAATCATCATCATCTTTTCCTTCAAGTCATACTTCAGTAGCATTTGCAACAGCAACAGCATTAAGTTTAGAATATCCGAAATGGTATGTTATTGCACCGACATACTTTTGGGCATGTTCTGTTGGGTATTCACGCATGAACCTTGGCCTGCACTATCCTTCGGATGTACTGGCCGGAGCAGTTATTGGAAGTGGAAGCGCTTATATTACCTATCTCGTAAATAAATGGTATTGGAAGAAAAATAACAATAAAAAGCTGATTGGTTTACAGGCATATTTGTAAAATGGGTAGTTCTACTTTACTAAAATAAAAAACAGCAAAAACTTTTAACTACAATAGTCACATTAGGACACAAAAACAAAATATAAAAGAATACAATAGATAAATACCTAACGGTATTTTAAGAATTTTAACCCAACAAGATGTTTGAATACAATCTATCTTATGAGAACTATTGTGGTTAATTTTTTAATCTGGGAAAGTAGGAGTAGTATTTTGTTTGGATTAAAAAAGAATTGAATTTGAAATAACCGATTCTTTAACATAAAATTAATTCGAGCTCCAATTCTATTCTTCTGTTTCGATTTAATTTTTGTCAATATTCACAATCCGAATTTTAATATTCTATTATAAAATACCATCTGGTTCATATTTAATAAAAGACCATCTACCAGGCTACTAAAAAAACGTTAGAAGAAATTTATTTTCCGTACTTTTATAGCTTCATGTCTGTTTATCATGAAAGTCTTTTTAGTTATCAGAACAAAACTAAAAAACTATAAACATCCAAATGTAATTCCCAACTTAATAATTTACATATTCTATTTGCTATTATTTGTATCGTCCTGAAATTTGTTTACACTTTTACTTTCCACTCAACTACTATCTTTTCAACTCCTCCTACTTACAACCTACTTAGACACTTTTCAAGGTAAAATAAAAGGTAAGTTGAAGAATTTATTAAAGGCTTTTTGTATGTGATTCGGCAGAGAAATCAGGAATATTAATTAAAAGCACTGAGTTACTTCATCAGATGGAAAAAGGCAAGTAGAAAAAATCAGAATAAGGAATTAAAATTATTGTCTATTTAACATAAGTTTGATGGAATACGTTGAAATATCCAAAATATGTAACTATTCTATGTCATAAATAATACTTTTAAATAAACATTTTGTCAGAAATAATGTTAGAAATATACACTAATTTATTTACTCTGTTTTATGAATATTTGAAAGTGATGATTCTGATATATGCTTAATTTTCATATGTTATAATTTAATTGCTTTTAAAAAGGTAAAAAATGAATTTAATTTATTGATATTAAAGGAAATAATAATGTTGAGAGCGTGTAATTCCGCCAAAAATGATAAGAAACAAATAGCAGAGAATTGGAAATAATTAATTAACTATAGTGTTCTATATATTCTGTGGTTTATTTTTGTTTCTTATGAGAACTTTGAAGGAAAAGGTGGAGATAGTTAATAGACAAAGCAAAATTTGTCTGGAATTTATTGATGGAGATTGAAGATCTGAGTGAAAACCGAACAGTGACATTTAATTTATGATTCAACAATTTTTTGATGCTGAACATTCAATTGTTTGATTTCATTACTCTTCGTTCCTTTTTATATTCAATTGTTTTTCTGTTCTTTTAATTCTTTATCATGAAATCTCAAGAAACTGAACTTAGATTTTTGTATTTGGCTATTGATCTGATAATTATGAACACTTCTATTTTGTTTGTATTATCAATTTACTATAATTTTAATCAATTAAACATTCCTGACAAGAGTATATATCTTTTACTCTTAAATTTGTCCGAAGTAATTACTTATTCTGTATTCTCCAAAAGGAATCTGTATTTACATGATTATTTTTCAAACAGAGTTAGTCGAATAACAAACAGGACCCTGATATTCATTATAATAGCTTTTATATTAGCCCAATTGATTCTTCCCGGAAATTTTTCACACATATTTTTATTGGAATGTGCAGTAGTTTATTATGTTGGAAAGCTGATTTTCTATTATTTTTTATATAGCTATTTAAGATTCAGACGTGCGAAAGGTTTTTATGTTCATAGGGTATTTATTGTTGGCTTGAATGATATGAGTATTTTTTTACGTCATCTGCTAAATAATAATCCCATGTTAGGATATGAATTTATAGGATATGTCTCAGATAAACCTGAAGAAGATGAAGATGTATTGGGCAATATGGAAGAATTAGTTTCATTGGTAAATCAACATCAAATTGATTTTCTTTTTGTTACACATTCTGCCTATAATGATTTAATGAAGAGCAGGGAATTACTGGCATTATGCAATAAAATAGGAGTACGATTGAGATTCGTTCCCGAAAATCAATATTGGTTTAAAAACAGAATGGATATGGAAACGGTTGGTTCTTTAGTGGTATTCAATCCACAGGAAATACCGTTAGATGATATGCAGGCACGTTTTTTTAAACGCATTTTTGATGTCTTTTTCTCCTCAATGGTTATATTATTTATTATCAGTTGGTTATTTCCAATAATTAGTCTACTTATTAAACTTAGTTCAAAAGGACCTGTGTTTTTTAGTCAAAAGCGAACCGGAATAAATAACAAAACATTCACATGCTTAAAATTCAGAAGCATGCAAATGAATAATGAGTGTGATGAAAAACAGGCATCTGTAAATGATCATCGTATCACTGCAATTGGCCGTTTCTTAAGAAAAACAAACATCGATGAGTTCCCTCAATTCTTTAATGTATTAATTGGTCAAATGTCTATCGTAGGTCCACGTCCGCATATGCTGAAACATACGGAGCAATATTCAGAACTAATTGAATATTATAGGGTACGACACTATGTGAAACCCGGAATTACCGGTTGGGCACAAGTAAACGGTTATCGCGGTGAAACTGATAAACTTTGGAAAATGGAAAAACGGGTGGAATTTGATATGTCTTACCTGGAAAACTGGACATTCTGGTGGGATCTAAAAATTGTTTTACTGACTATATTCGGCAAAAATACCTATAAAAATGCACTATAGGAGTTTGTAAGGAAAATTATAGATCAGACAAGACTAATCTGCATTTATATATTCACCGATTTTATTTTAAATCCTTTCCTGTTCTTCTTATTTTTCATCTTTCTGAAATTGTAAATAAAACTATATCAGAAATAGACTGTATATAATGAGAATTGAGAATTGAATAAATACTTTTCTGGAATACTCTTTTGTGTTCTTTTCGATTGCAGTCATCATTAGAAACTTTTATGCGAACTTTTGAGACTAATGTGTTTGTATTACTTCTTCAAACGAAAACAAGCTGTACCTATTTTAATTTATTAACCAACTTACTATTTGTAAGATCTAATTTAAAATAGTTCCATTTTTACATAGCCTGTGGAATCCGGGAGTTAAATGTCAATTCAATTCAATTGCTTTTTCCATTGAAGATATCCAACTACAGCCATTACAGTATAAATGACAAACAAAATTGCTGTTGGATATAAACCCTTGTAAATGAATAATCCTGTAGCAATCCCATCTGCAACGATCCATACCAGCCAATTCTCAATAAGTTTACGGGCAAGCATCCATGTCCCGACTACACTTAACATTCCAACCAATGAATCGGCCTTTGGGATGGTTGAATCGGTAAATCTGGCAAGCACAAAATAATAAATGAAGTAAATTACAATAGAAGACAAACATAACCGGAGTATTAAACGGGTTGATGTCTTTGTAGCAGGTAGTTCCTGGCCTGAATCCGGACTCCCTTTTTTCCAGCTAAACCATCCATAAACGCTGATGACCAGATAGTAAAACTGTAGACTCATATCTGCATAAAATCTGGTCTGAAAGAATACCACAATATATAAGGCAGAGGATAAAAAACCAAAAATCCATAAACTCACTTTCTGCTCAATGGATAGATAGATATAAATAAGGCTAAGTAGGACACCAATGATCTCTACCCAGTTTGTATGCAAATACGAATAGATCATGATTTGTCGGTTTGGAATATAAAAATACGCAGATACCGGAAATAATTATATACTTTATAAAGTAAAGAGTAACCGGTATAAAATCCGGTTACTCTTTAAACTCTTAACTCTTCAAACTTTCAAACCCTTCAAACGCATGAACTACTTAAGTATTTTCTCGAAAGCTCCCGGTGTCTGTAAAATCTCAACAGCTTTCTGAAGTGATTCGTTATCGGCATCCATGATTTGATAATACTCATTCATTTCCCATAAATCGCGAGCAACTAAAGCTTTCAGTTGAAGTTTAATCAGTGGTTTTGAAATGGCATACTGTGCAGTGTCAACTTTGATATTTTCTTTCTCTGCAGCACTTAGCAATAGATTCAGGAAGGCATCATCAACTTCGTATTCCTTTTTGAATTTTTCAAAAGTAGGATATTTCTTTTTTAATTCTGCACGGTTTTTATCTATGTATTGAACGCAAACTTTGAGTACTACACCTCGTGCCACAATTTTACGATGAAAATCAGTATAACGAGTAGTATCAAGGGGTACAAAAATGTCGGGCATAATACCTCCGCCACCATAGACTTTTCGTTTCAGATTAAGTGTGTAGTAACGCAATGAATCGGGGAAATGAATGCTATCGGCATGTAATAATTCACCTTTCTTGAAACGGTCGACTAAATCCATTTCGTATTTTTCATATCCACCTTTGTACGATTTTTGAATGCAACGACCAGTTGGAGTATAATAACGGGCAACTGTTAGTCGCAACATAGATCCATCAATTAATGGGAACTGTCGTTGAACCAACCCTTTACCAAATGTACGACGACCTACAATGATAGCCCTGTCCCAATCCTGCAATGCTCCGGAAACAATTTCGCTGGCAGATGCGGAATATTCATCTACCAGTACAATTAATTTCCCTGTTTCAAATATACCATTTGAAGTCGATTCTGCTACTGTTTTCGGTTGATTTAATCCCTGAGTATAAACAATAAGTTTATTAGCAGAAAGAAATTCATCTGCTAATTGAATAGCAGCATTTAAATAACCGCCACCGTTACCCTGCAAACTAAGAATGAGTTTAGTCATTCCCTTTCCCTTTAGAGTTTTAAATGCCTTTTCAAATTCCTGAACAGTAGAATTTCCAAAATTATTAATTTTTATATATCCTATATCTTTACCAATCATGTAACTTGCATCAACACTATAAAGTGGAATCTTATCACGTATTATTTTAAATTCCATCAATTCTTTTATTCCACCCCGACGTATCTTTACAGTGACTTCTGTGCCTTTTTGTCCGCGTAAGCGTTTAAAAATATCTGAATTTTGCATTTTTACACCAGCTACTAAATCGTTATCGATGTAGATAATGCGGTCGCCGGGTAAAATTCCTACCTTTTCGGCAGGACAACCTGAAATAGTCTGGATCACTAATAGTGTATCTTCCATCATTTGAAACTGAATGCCCACACCTTCGAAACTGCCTTCAAGAGGTTCGTTTACCCTGTCAACTTCTTCTTTGGGAATATATAACGAGTGTGGATCTAATTCTCTTAATACAGCTTCAAGTGTATTTTCAACGATTTTTTTATCATTGATACTGTCGACATATAAATTCGAAATCGCTGTAAGTGCATTCGTCAGTTTGCGTTGTTGAAACGACGAAAACCCTTGGGCAAATAGAACTGGAGTCAGAACTAAAAAAAGGAGGGGAACAAATATCTTTTTCATTTCAATGTTAAATTTTTAAAGAGCGACAAAGATACAAAAAAAACATAAGGTGATGACTTGCTTTAAAATATATAAAGAGAAAGAATTATTCTTTTAACAGTCATATTTGCGTTGAATGTAATAGATTTGATTTAATTAAGTTTTCACCGGCATTTAATTCTTCTAATTTACAATTCTTAAGGTTAGATATTTGTTGATAAATTTCATATATTGTCAGGAGGCTTTCATCCGTTTCTACAAATAAATGCTTAACAGGAGTAATGAGTAAACTTTCTATATTAAAATGTTCGCCAAAAGACAATCCACATCCTACTTTGAGTGCTTGTTGGGCCAACTCAGGTTTGCCTCTGAATCCATGAATAATCCAACGTTGACCGGGATTAAGTCTTTTTTTTAATTCGAATAGTTCATTGAAACAACCTACACAATGAATAATCAATGGCTTTTGTGCCTTTTCGGACAATCTTATCTGTTTTTCAAAAACATGGCTCTGAAAATCAAGTGGAAATCTGCTGTTCTTATCCAGTCCACATTCACCGATGGCAAATAAGCGGTTATCATAAGTCAGAGAATCCAGTTTATTCAATAGCTCATCAGAATAATCTCCTGCATGCCACGGATGAATTCCGAGTGAGAATAACCCTTTTTCATCCGATGCAAAAATTTTATTCGCTTCGGAGAAAGTCAGATTTCTAATGGCAGTATTGCCTGAATCAGTGAATGTATGGGTATGAATATCGACGAACATAAGCAATTCAATCAGATTGTAATTAATTTATCATTTGATTTAAGATATTCAGTCAGTGCTTCCCCCATATATCTCACATTCACTCCCAGTTGAATTAGTTTTTCAGATACCCTAAAATTATCACTGCATGCTTTACATGCTTCAACATTCACACCACTGGCTATCATCTCCATCACTTCAGTTTGTACTTGTGTATCTTCTCCTACAAGTTTTGCAGATGCACCCCAAATAATTACATTGACTTCGTCCCACCAGTTATTTTTCTTAGAATTGGTTGCATACATCGATAGCATATGAAATACTGTATCTTTATTATCGGTAGACCAAAGAATATTAAGCTTTTCCATAATTGAATTTATTAGTATAGTTATTAAATTTTGGTATTAAATTATTGCTGTTTAATTTAAGATTTATCTTTCCGGGATAAGAAGGATTTTCTTTACTTAAATAATTATTGTCCACAAAGATATAATTTTTCAACGGAAATTTGTACCTTTGCGCTCCCGTATAGTGAACAATAAGATTTAAATCAAACACTTAAAATAAGATATGAATAAAACTGAATTATTTAGCACTTTACCATATAAAGTAGCTGACATGTCATTGGCTGACTTTGGCAGAAAAGAAATTGAACTGGCTGAAAAAGAAATGCCCGGACTAATGGCTTTAAGGGCAAAATATGGTCAACAAAAACCATTGAAAGATGCCAGGATCATGGGCTCGCTTCATATGACCATTCAAACGGCCGTTCTTATTGAAACCCTTGTTGAACTTGGTGCAGAAGTACGTTGGTGCAGTTGCAATATATACTCAACTCAGGATCATGCTGCAGCTGCTATTGCTGCAACAGGTGTACCGGTTTTTGCCTGGAAGGGTGAAACTCTTGAAGAATACTGGTGGTGTACCCTTCAGGCCCTGACTTTCGAAGGTCATAAAGGTCCTAACGTAATTGTTGACGATGGTGGTGATGCAACCATGATGATTCATGTAGGTAGTGCTGCAGAAAAAGATGCTTCTGTTCTTGATAAACCTGCCGAAGGGGATGATGAAAGGTTGCTATATGCAATCCTGAAAAATGTATTGATTGAAGATAGCACTATCTGGTCAAGAATGATTCCTGAAATACGTGGTGTATCGGAGGAAACTACTACAGGTGTTCACCGTTTATATCAAATGTTGCAGGAAGGTTCTTTATTGTTCCCTGCTTTTAATGTAAATGATTCAGTAACAAAATCTAAATTTGATAATTTATATGGCTGCCGTGAATCATTGGCCGATGGAATCAAACGTGCTACCGACATTATGCTGGCGGGTAAAGTTGTGGTGGTTTGCGGATACGGTGATGTTGGAAAAGGCTGTGCTAAATCAATGATAGCTTACGGAGCTCGTGTCATTATTACTGAAATTGATCCGATTTGTGCTTTACAGGCTTCGATGGAAGGATTTAAAGTGACTACTATCGAAGATGCACTCGCTGAAGGGAATTTATATGTAACAACGACCGGTAACAGAGACATCATTCGTATTGAACATATTGCAAAAATGAAAGATGGAGCAATTATCTGCAATATCGGACATTTCGATAATGAAATTCAGGTTGAAAAACTTAAAAAATATCCTGGAATAAAACTTGTAAATATCAAACCTCAGGTGGATAAATACATATTTCCAGATGGTCACAGCATTTTATTGCTTGCTGATGGACGTTTGGTGAATTTAGGTTGTGCTACAGGACATCCTTCGTTTGTAATGAGTAACTCATTTACCAATCAGACTTTGGCACAAATAGAACTCTTCACTAAAGATTATGCAGTGGACGTTTATCGTTTACCTAAGTACCTTGATGAAGAAGTCGCCCGTTTGCATTTGGATCAATTAGGGGTAAAACTGACTGTTCTAACTCCTGAACAGGCTGCATATATTGGTGTTGATGCAAAAGGTCCATACAAACCTGAACATTACAGATACTAATATCAAATGATTCCGATAAATAAAAAGCCACATTCAATCAGTTGAATGTGGCTTTTTATTTTTTATTCTTTAATTATCTGACACGTAATCTTATTCCTGGTTTAATGTGCGTTTTAGGTTTAATTCCATTTAATCTGCAAAGAGATTTTACATTCATACCGTTACGGGCCGCAATTCGGGCCAATGTATCATGTTTACGTACTTTATAGTATTTTGCAAGTTGTGGAACTTTGACTTCATGTTGATAGTAAAATGATTGCTTTTTAGTAATTAAATATGATTTATCCCGTACATGACCCGTAGAGAAATCAATAATGTGAGTCGGATTTAGAGCATTCCCTAAATACCTGGTTTCGAAGTGTAAATGCGGGCCAGTGGAGTGTCCTGTATTTCCTCCATAGGCAATTAATTGACCTGCTTTGACATTCTGGTTTAAGGTGACTAACACTTTGGAAAGATGACCGTATACTGTTTCCAACCCGTTATTGTGACGAATTACAATGTAATTTCCATATCCGCGTGCTTCATAATCGATAATCCTGACTTTCCCTGAAAATGCTGAACGAACTGAATCACCAACTTTTAATCTGAGATCAACTCCGTAATGAAACCTGTATCGACGTGGTCCGAATTCTGAAGTGATGAGGCCACGAACGGGGACAAAAAAATTGGAAAGATTTATTCGGATTGAATCAGGTAAACTATCAATTGGAATCTTATAAGGATTTATATGGTCACTGGTCCATATATTGTTGTAAATGTCATCTGCCGGGTGATTTTCCATCAAATCATCCGTATTGTCATTCAGCATCTCACGATAAATATTGACAGTATCCTTTTTTGGGATAAGTGAAAATTTATTCTGTTGAGACAGACACCCTAAAGTAGAGAGGAAAAATGTAATTAAAGCAAAATAATATTTGAGTGAAGAAGGCATAAAAGACATTTAGGGATGCATATTTCTGTATGCAAAATTTATAATTCAAACAAAAAAATCAACCTCTAAATTTCATCATTAGCGTACAAATAGTTCAATCCTGCATGATCGAAATCGAAAATTTCAATATCAGTAAAAAAGCGGGCCAACTCTTCTTTCGCATTTTCAACCGAGTCGGAAGTATGAATAATATTTTCCTGAACACTCATGCTGAAATCACCACGAATGGTTCCGAAAGCAGCTTCCCTTCCGTTTGTTTTGCCAGCCATTTCGTGAACAATATGTACAACATCTAATCCTTTCCAACAACAAACAATCACAGGGGTTATCATCATGGAGTCTTTAATCCGTTTGAAATAGGGACGTTGTACTAAATGAGCATAATGTTCCGCAAGAATCTCATCAGTAAGTTGCATCATTTTTATTCCACACAATTGCAAACCTTTCCGCTCAAACCGATGAATTACCTCTCCAATCAATCCTCGTTGAATGGCACCGGGTTTAATTATAACAAGTGTTTTTTCCATATTTACTGGCTATTTAAATGAAGATTTTTCTTAATGCAGTCCAAAATTAAAAAAATGGTGGTTGTATGCAAAGAAAGTTCTATATTATTAACTAATTGAACCCCAATTTAAGGTATTGGTTTTCATTTTTTTTAATTGATTTCCCAGTACCCTGTTTTCGATTAGTTCAAGTAGGGGATCCGCTTCCAGAATTTCCAGTGCTACTCTACGCGCAATTTCAAGCATTTTACCATCCTGAGCCAGGTTCGCAATTTTAAGGTCGAAGGGTAACCCGCTTTGTTGTGTACCTTCCATATCACCGGGTCCCCGAAGTTTTAAATCAGCCTCTGAAATTTCAAATCCATCATTGGTACGAACCATGATTTCCATTCGTTTTCGCGTCTCGGCAGCTAATTTAAATCCGGTAAGTAAAATGCAAAATGACTGTTCAGCTCCCCGGCCAACCCGACCACGTAATTGATGTAATTGAGATAACCCGAAACGCTGTGCACTTTCAATCACCATTACCGAAGCATTCGGAACATTTACTCCCACTTCTATTACTGTAGTAGCAACCAGAATCTGCGTTTCACCTTTTACAAATTTCTGCATCTGAAACTCTTTTTCTTTTGGCTTGAGTTTACCGTGAATCATGCTTACTTTGTATGTCGGAAATGTTTCACAGGTATATTCGTATCCTGATTCAAGATTTTGTAAATCTGATTTTTCGGATTCCTGAATTAAAGGGTAAACAATGTAAATCTGCCTTCCTGCTTCCACCTGTTTGGCAATAAATCCGTTAAGAGCATGTCTTTTGCTTTCATAATAATGATAGGTTTGAATTGGTTTACGTCCGGGTGGAAGTTCATCAATTACCGAAATGCTCAAATCACCATATACTGTCATCGCGAGTGTCCTTGGTATAGGTGTAGCTGTCATTACTAAAACATGAGGCAATAGTGCGCTTTTCTTCCATAGTTTCGACCGTTGCTCCACCCCAAAGCGATGTTGTTCATCGATCACCACCAACCCCAGATTGGCGAATTGAACAACATCTTCTATCAGTGCGTGTGTTCCAATCAAAATGTCAGACTCTCCATTACGAAGTCTTTCATGGAGAGTGATACGATCTTTCGGACGGGTGGAACCCGTAAGCAAATCAACTTGAACACCCATATCACCCAAAAATTCTTTCAGGCTTATAAAATGCTGGTTAGCCAGAATTTCGGTAGGAGCCATAATGCAAGCCTGATAACCATTGTCAAGAGCCATTAACATTGCCATTAATGCGACCAACGTTTTACCACTACCTACATCTCCTTGTAACAACCGGTTCATTTGTCTGCCTGAACCTACATCAATACGTATTTCCCGTAAAACACGTTTTTGGGCATTTGTCAATTCAAAAGGAATATGATCTTTGAAAAAGGTATTGAAGTAATGTCCTATTTGTCCAAATACAAATCCCTTATAATGCTGATCACGCCACTTGGTTTGTTGGAGAATGTTTAACTGTATATAAAATAATTCTTCAAATTTCAGTCTCTGCCGTGCTTTGTTCAGCACATCCGCATTTTTAGGAAAATGAATATTAACAAGTGAATCGGTGAGATTCAATAATGAGAATTTCTTTAATAAATAGGCAGGAAGAGTATCGGGAATGCCGCTTTTGATGTTTTGAATCATCGGATAAATAATTTTCTGAATGGCCTTTGAATTCAGAAAACTACTTTTCATTTTCTCAGATGTGTTATAAAATGGTTGTAATCCCATTTGTTCCGGTGGAGGTAGTAGTGAAGCAATTTCTATTTCAGGATGTACAATATTAAACCTGCCGTTAAAAGCTGAAGGTTTTCCAAATATAACATAATCAACTTTTGTGTGAAATTTATCGATGACATATTTTATCCCTTTGAACCATACTAATTCAATGGTTCCATGACCATCAGTAAAAATGGCTGTTAATCGTTGGTTATGGCCTTCACCTACTTTCTCAAAACGGACGATTTGACCCTTCACCTGAATAAATGGCATATCTTCCGAAATCTCATGCAAATAATAAAACCGGCTCCTGTCGACATATTTGTATGGATAATGACGCAATAAATCCTCAACACTATTAATGCCGAGTTCCTTACTGAGCAGATCCGCTTTTTTCGGCCCTACACCGGGAAGATATTTTATGTCCTGAGAAGAAAGGTCCATTAAAGAAATTATTTTTGTTTTTTTAGAATGAAATTCCTATCTGAAAGTTTATTTTTTGAGTATTTAAACATGATATTAGTTTCTGGATAAGTATAAAGGGGTTCTGAGTACAAAATGCCATAAGCATTAATATCTAACTTAATTATAATTGTGTCAGGCAGGTTTCTGGTTGATAAACGATATTTTTTATTTGTTATTTTTTCAAGTTTAAAAAATGAAATAGAATCATATTTTGAAATGTCAATTTGAACATATCCATTTTTATCTGTTTCAAATGACTTTATTTTTGATTTAGAATTTCTGTTTTTTATTATTTGAGAAGTAAAGTTTTTTACATTCTTATTAAGTAGATTAATTGTAAATTGACTAATAGGCTCTTCTGTTTTATCAACAAGATAAATTGTTTTAATATTGTTATTTGAAAGACCTGAATATTCAACTTCTGAAACTAAATTAAGTTCATTTACTTTAATAGGAATAAGTTCAATACTATCTTCTATGATTTTCCATTTTCCAATAGTAACTTCAGAATTTCCCTCGCAACCACTTTCATTCAAATATGTTGAATCAGAATTCAAATATATCGAATTTGAACAAAATCCATTCCTAGAAAAATAATATCAAGTAGTGACTTTTTTATAATCATCTTTGGGATTTAACACCTTTAAAATATTCTGTTTTTCTTGTTTGAAATGATTCTCTTGTTTTTTACATGATAATAAAAGTGCTGCAAATAATAAAAACACTATTAGCTGTTTCATGATATCAATATTGTATACTTAATGAGTTTCGAATTCATTTTTTGTTTTAAAAGTTTTTTAACCAGATACATATTTCCCTAAAGGTAACTTCCTCAAAATATAAATTATTACGAATGAAGTAAATAATGTTAACAGAGTGACCAAAGGTATTGAAACCAACGGATAAGCCATTGTCCAGAAAATACCGTTATTAAAGAAAATTCCAATAACCATGATGTGTACAAGATAAATACCGAAACTATAATCGCTGATGGTAGATTGAAACGTTGTAATAATCTTATTTTTATTACTATAATCCTTTACAAATATAAAAATTGCAATTGATTGTATTATCGTATTTATTGTTAAATAACTGTATATGCTTAGATCAAGTCCGCGAACCTGCTTACTGAAATAAAAGGTTAAAAGGGTTGAATTGACTAAACTTAAAAAAAATACTGTGATGGCATAAATTCTTGTCCTGGTTGTAATAACAGGCATTCTACTGAGAAAGTAGCCCAATATTAAATAGCCTGTATAGAGAAAATACCCAAGTAACTTACTTGCGTAATCTCCTGACCATACATAAAGATTTAAAGGAATTGACTTACATGCAAATGTAAGTATTACCCAACCAAACAGAATATACAGTAAATTAGTCAGATTAATTTTACGAATCCCTTTTCCTATGAACGGAACAAAGATGTAAATAAATAAAATCATGTAAATATACCATAAATGCTTTGAAATGCCTTCTTTTAAAAATAAATTTATGCCCCATTGAATGATAGAATAAAATGTATGTGGCTGACTTTTTGGAATAAGTGACAGCCATCGGTAAACCCAATATGCTATCATCCAGAAAAGAACAGGAAATAGTACCCGTGAAATCCGTTTTCTATAAAACTCAATAAGATTGTATTCCTTCCCAAGCATAGTTGCTCCACTCAACATTAAAAACAGGGGGACTGAAAAACGGACTGCACTATCTACAATATTCCCAATCCACCAGTACTCCATATTTTTACCATACATCATTTTCACTACAGGAGTGGAAACATGAATAATGATGACACCGAGTATAGCAAAAGCCCTTAATATGTCAAGCCATTGAATCTTTTTGACGTTGGAAACCATTGAATTTTAGAATTTCATTTTTTCAGTTCTGAGAATTGTTTCCGCCAGTTCCAGGTCAAACCCAGTGGTAATTTTGATATTCTCCTTGTTCCCTTCAACAAGATATATTTTAGCACCTGAAGCTTCAACTACAGAAGCATCGTCTGTAAAAAGTGGAGAAAAGGTTTGTTTATATGCTTTTTTTAGAAGTTCACTTGTAAAAACCTGAGGAGTCTGAACGATTTTATATGACATTCTATTTACAGATTGATTTCCGGTTTCTGTTATTTGCCGGATGCTTTCTTCAAGATCCAGTACAGGAATGGCTGATCCGTGTTTTTCAGCTTCAATAAAACAACGGCCAATTGTTTCAACACTTACAAACGGACGTACACCATCATGTATAGCTACAAGGGCAGACTCCTGTATAACTTCCAATCCGTTTTTTACTGAGTTGTAGCGTGTTTGACCGCCAGCTACAATTTGGTGAGGAAGGTTGAAGGACTGTTTTATACAAAGTTCCTTCCAAAAATTAATTTGAACTAATGGGATTACTAACAGGAGTTGAATTGATGCATCATATCGGTGAAAAACCTCAAGCGTGCGCATTAAAACAGGCTTTCCCTGTAACTCGATAAATTGTTTGGGAATGTCCGATTGCATTCTTAACCCTTTTCCACCTGCAACAATTATAACTATTTTGGTTTTTGTCATATAGTTGAATAAAAAAAACAAAAGCAAAGATAAGCATTAAGTGTTTATTTATTAATAGTAAATAATAAATTGTTACCATTAAAATTGATTATTAGAATTTTACAAAAAAAATAAGCAACAAATAAGTAGATCTTGTCTGAAAAACCGCAACATTTATATAACTTTGCACTCTAAAAAAATCTGAAAAATGAAAATAAAAGATTTTACGTTTGTTGTAGCTTTACTGCTTATTGTAGGTTTTTTACAAGCACAGCAAAATCTGGATTCGAAAAGATATAATATTTTTGATACACTTTCAACACCTGATACGATGACACATGCAACAGTGAAAATTCATCAGGACAAAAGAATAGAACAATTGTTGGCTAACAGAAAGAAAATTTCCGGTTCGCAGGATCAAAGCACAACAAATGGTTATCGGGTACAGGTTTTTTCAAGCAATGTGCAACGTGTTGCAAAAAATGATGCTTTTAGGATTGAAAAGCAAATACGTGAAACTTTTCCAGATCAAACTGTCTATGTCAACTATTCATCCCCTTTCTGGAAAGTTAGAGTGGGCGATTTTATTTCACATGCACAGGCTCAATCATTCCGGTCAAAATTGATTGACGCTTTTCCTGCTATGAAAAGTGAAATTTATATCGTTCGTGAACAAATAATCATTTCTGCATCTAAATAAATATATAATGGACTTTAATATAAACCAGCCGGTTCCTTTTGATATAATTAAAACAGAGCAAATTGCTGAACATTACAAACAAATTATTCAACTTTTAGGTGAAAATGTTGATCGGGAAGGTCTTCTTAAAACTCCTGAACGTGTTGCAAGGTCAATGCAGTTTTTGATGCAGGGTTATGAACAAAGCCCAGAAGAAATAATTAAATCAGCTATGTTTACTGAAAATTATCGTCAAATGGTAATTGTAAAGGATATTGATTTCTATTCGATGTGTGAACATCATATGCTTCCTTTTTTTGGTAAGGCGCACATTGCCTATATTCCAAATAAACAGATTACAGGGTTGAGTAAAATTGCACGAATTGTGGAAATCTATGCCCGCAGAATGCAGGTTCAGGAACGAATGACCACTCAAATAAAAGAATGCATCCAGAAAACCCTGAATCCAATGGGAGTGATGGTGATAATTGAAGCTCAACACTTATGTATGCAAATGCGCGGAGTTCAAAAACAACATTCAATTACAACGACATCCGATTTTACAGGTGTATTCGAACAGGCAAAAACACGTGAAGAATTTATCAATCTGATAAATAAAAAGTAGGACAAAAGTCTTGTTCAATGTTTCTCCGTTAACTAGTTGGCAATTTGTACACAATCGATACAAGGAAATTTAATTGCTTTATTTCCAGCCAATTGATTTCTCCAATCCTTGCTCTGAATTCATTAGGAATGCCGGGTTTTCCTTCCTGAACTAGTGATTTTTCCGCAGAAAATAATGCGCCACAGACTCCTCCCTGAACACGACAGCCTCCCCGGGTACGAAATTTTTCAATCTACTCGTCAGTAATATCAAACTCCTTTTGGTATTCTTTCATGATTGCCGGGTACAGTTAAGACTTTCTTTGAGTGAGTGAAAATAGGTTTCTGGTTTTTCGGCTATTCTGATTTGGAATCTTTTTTAGATTCAAAATTTACTTTTTTATCAATAATATATTCAGGTCTGTTTTTTATTTCATCAAATAGATTACCAATGTATGATCCGACAATTCCAATAGTTAGCAATTGGACACCACCAAAGAATATAATCAATACAAATAATGAAGTCCAACCTGAATTTGCATGCGTATAACCCATTATTTTACCTAAAATAGACCATACTGCCAATATTAACGAAATAGCTACGGAGATAAAGCCCAGTGCAGTTGCAAGCTTTAACGGTTTTGTTGAAAAATAGAGTAGGGAAGTTGTAGCCAGTTTTATCATTTTAGAAAACGGATACTTTGTTTCACCTGCAAACCGTGCTTCCCTTTCATAATAAAACGGAACCTGTTTAAATCCTATCCAGGATACTAATCCTCGAATGTATTTTCCTTTTTCGTGCATTTGATTGAATTCACGAATGATATTTTTATCAACTAACCTGAAATCACCTGTGTCGACGGGTAGTCTAACTTCCGAAAAGAAATTAAGTAACCTGTAAAATGCTTTTGCAGATATCTTTTTAAAAATTCCTTCTCCTTTTCTGGACTTACGGACACAATAGACTACTTGTGCATTTGAACTTTCCAGTGTTTTAATCATTTCAGGAATTAATTCAGGAGGATCCTGAAGATCGGCATCGATGATGACTGCCATATCCGAATTACAATGATTCAAACCTGCTGTCACAGCTTTTTGATGACCGAAATTTCTGGAAAATGAAATGACTTTTAGTTTTATATCAGTCTTTGAAAGTTCGGAAAGTATTTGCTCCGTTTGGTCAGTACTTCCATCGTTAATAAAAATAATTTCTGATTGAATGTTTAATGTAAGCAGAACAGATTTTATTCTTTTAAAAGTTTCAAATATAACTTCTTCTTCATTAAAACATGGAACTATAACACTAAGTGATTTATTCATCCTGTATTAGTTTTTAAAAGTGTAGTTTTTATTTAATATAAAATTGATAAGAGTGTAAACTACAATTGATATTAATTGACAAATGTATGAATCGATATGTGTAAAATGTAACAGGACATATAAATTTCCTAACTGAAATAAATATGAAATAGCAAAGGTAACTATAAATTTAAAAATGGTTATACTCACTTTCGTTTTACTTTCAAAAGTCCATTTACGGTTCCATATAAAGCTGTTTAATAAACCTACGATATAACCCGCAAAATTTGAAAAATAATCAGAGCAATGTAATACTCTTAAAAGTATCCAAATGATTAAGGCAGTAAGAAGTGTATTGGATATGCCAACAATTCCAAACTTTATAAATTGAATGAGAGATTTGTGCTTTATCATGGCTTAACTTTCACATTATTCCGATTGTTTCTATAAATTGTAATATAAACAGGCCACTTTTCGAAACTCTTAACAGGAGTCCAGTACATCCTGTTATGAAGTGCATCAGATAGAGAATCATTCACATTAGAAATGTTAGAATAGATATAATATTTATGATTTATATCAGAGCTGACAATATTATCTTTTTCCGTTAATTCTGTAAAATGTCTGTTCCCATAAAAGCAGAATCCACCTGATATGTCTTTATAATCCAACTTTTCATGATCAATATAATTAAAACATTCTTTTCTTAATTCATAATAAGGCAGGTGAGTAAGTGTACAATCCCATGATTTGGCAATTTTATCAGGATAAATCCATAAACTTCCGGTAAGTTCAAAAAAAAGCATAAGTATTAAAACCAATCTGACTTTCCTTTTGTCAAAAAATTTAATTATTCCTAATATAGTTAAAATAGTCAACAAGAAAAACTGAGGCATGAAATATCGGGCCGAAAAAGGCATTTGAGTAACAAAAATAAAAAGGACATACAATCCTGTTAGTAGTAGAAAGAATAATAAAAGAACCTTTTCGTATAGTGATAAAACTATTTTCGACTTGTAAGTTCTAAAAGCAATGTATATGCCTGTAAACCATACTATAAAACGACCGTTTTCAATCGACCGCAGGCCAAACTCCGCTAAATGTCTGATAATTCTGGCAAATCCGTTTGGAATGGAATAATGTCCGGTAGATGATGAACCGGAGAAGAACCAACCATTAACAATGAAATAATAAGTAAAATAAGCTACCAGCAAGATAAAAGTTGGTAGATAAGGTAAAGCTATTTTGAAGAATAAACGAAGATCCGGTTTCTTTTTTTTTTGTTGATATGTGAAAATAATATTTACAAAAAACATGATAACACCTGCAAATATTCCGCGCATATTGATACAACAAAGAAAGAACACACCAAAGCAAAGAAGCCATGGCTTCCTTTCCAAAATTGCTCTTAAAGAAATTACAAAAGCGGTGAATAATATGAAATCGGGCGATCCAATTGCAAACTGAGCCAGGAGTGTTGATTCCAATAAAACGATTAACATTACCCAGCCCACAATTTCTTCAGGGAATAACATTCGAATGATCTTCCAGACATTGAAAATTAAAATAATTGCCCAAAAGAAAACAAAAACATGTGAAACCCAAAGTTTGTAACCCAAGACTTTCCACAACAGAGCCGTCATAATCCCCATTAAGGGAGGATGATAACCTGTAGCTGTAATTTCAGATCCTGAATTAACAGGAATTAATAATGATTTGAAATCATTTAAATAGTACCAATGAGCTTCTTTTGATATCTGTTGAATATTATCCCAAAAATAACAGTTATTCAAACATATTATTGTTAGAATAAAATATACTGAAATTAATGGAATCAGAAAATATAAAGACTTATTTATAGGTAATTTCATTAGACTCAATTTTTAAACTTGAGATAAAATCTTTTGTTGTAAGAAAAATAATAAATAGATATACAAAAAAGGCCGGTTCCATTGGCAAAACATCGTTATATCGGGAACAACGAATATAGGAATAAAAGGAAACAATTATAATACCAATCGGTAGATGGATGTTCTTTTTAGTCACCATGAAATACAAAACTCCCAATAAATCACCAAGATACATGTATCTTTCATGCATACCCGGTAAAATAAACGGAACAATTATTGCACTTAAAAACGCCAGCTTAACCCAGATTTCAAAAGAAAATTCTTTTTTTATTCTGCTTAATAAATAGCCTGATAGCAGAGTTATAAAGACAGTAAACAATATTCCTGCTGTTTTCACTGATTCATAATAATTATTGCTAATCCAGATATACAGATTTGGAAAATTTAAAGTTAATAGTTTATAATGATCTGTTTGAGAAATATACACTTTTAAAAGGTCTTCAAAATTTCTTCCATAGTGCCAAGTTGGTAAGATGCTTACTATGAAAATAAATGGTATTAATAAAAAATATTGCCAACGTAATTTTTCTCTAAGCATTAACACAAAGTAAAATGGCAAAATGAAGACTGTCTGCAATTTGAAAGCAAAAGCTATTCCTAAAAAAACAATTGAAAGTAACTGTCTGTTTTTTACTGCAAAATAAATACTTCCCATTATAATGCCTGCATATATTGAGTCACATTGCGATAAATAAGAACTGTTTAATATCACAGTAGGTACTAAAGGAACCACAGCAAGTGAAATTAATACTATCAGGTTTGAATGATATCTTTGATAAGCAATTTTCCCAATAAAAAATGCGGCAACATATTCAAAAAGGATAGATACAATTTTCACAGAATATAATGGATTAAAACCTGATTTAGCGATACCAATCAAGATATAAATATAGGAAGGTGTATAATCATAAAAATTATATTTTAAAGACGAAGCGTAACCATGAGATTTAATGAAATTTATCCACGGGTTTAAAAAGCCTATATAATCTCCTGTTTTTACAGGAAGTAAGGCGATTCTTATAATAATTCCAATTACTATTAATATTATCCAGGTTATCCTGTTGTTTAAAATAACTGATATATTGTGGTTTACTGTCATAATTAAAGATCTGTTTTCAAAGTAAAATAACACTTTTTTCTAAAATAGGGTGTCGTTTTTTTATTCCAAGGGTTTGATTTGTTTATTATTAGTTGCTATTTAAATCCTTAAATTTGATTTGTCTTTACTTTCAAAAAACAGGTGACAACTATAAATAGCAACATTTAATGAATAAAGTTTTTTGAAAACTACTGTCTCCTGAGTCTTTTTTGATATAAAAAGTTATTTCCCGATATTATTACGAGTTGATAGGTTTCAAATTTTTTCGGTTTATGAATATAAATATATTTTGATTGTAGATTATCTGAAATTGAATCAGATTGAGTTATCCCTATTCCGGCAGGTGTTTTTAAAAAAACATTTTCATCATAACTATCAACCACCAATGTGTTTTCAAATTTATTTTTCACATTTTCCGTATATTTAATTTTATTTAAAACAACATTTGATAAAGGATTAGAATATCTTTTGCTTTCAAATAAAAACGAACTATATACTTTCGGTGAAAAACATAAAAAGAGCAATACAAAAACATTAATCAACAGAAAACTCTTAACTGCAAATAATCTGTCAGAAAGAATAAATAATAAAACAATGCCAAATAAAAGTGGTGCCATCACTCTATAATCCCTCCAATTAAAAACATCATATGCTGCAAAAGTAATTATCAGTGAAAGGGAAATTAATAAAAATGAACTAAAGTATAAAGGCTCAATTTGATGATGACTAAATCTGAATACTCTGGATTTTAAAACAAGCCAAATAGTGGATGAAATTACTATATATCGTTGAAAAACCTGTATAAAATCATCTCTGAACGGATAAATAAATCTTAATATATTCGTGATTAAATGCCTGACAAAATAGATAATAAAATTGTGTAAATTAGAAATGGAAAATAATTCATTTAGAAAAGAGTACGGAAATGGTGAAACAAACAGTGAATTTGCCAGAAATAAAAAGAATGAAAGAAAAATCCAACCTGCCAGTAATAAAATTGTTTTCCTGTCAAATTTCAAAACGAAATCACGATATAAAATTATTGGAAGAAAAAGTACAATATAGATTATTCGAACGAAAGATATTATTGAACAAAATACAATAAGGATATAGAACAATTTATTTTTTTTTCTGTCTGATTTTATATAGCTATACAGTAAAATGAAATAGTTAATCAAAAGAGCAAAATTCAATAATTCAGACATTGAAGTGGAACAATATAAAATTAAAGGGGTATAAGTAAGATAAAAGACCGTGATTAAGAGAGTCTTACTTGTAGTTGGTTTAAGATATAGTACCAAAAACAGAAAAGAAAGCGATAGGAAAACATTATTCGCAATAACTATCGAATTATAATTCCAACCGAAAATTTTAGCGTATGCAGCATAAATGGATATTGTACCGAAACCATGAGTTCCAAAAGATAAAAGTTTTGGAGTCATTTCATCCATTGTATAATATCCAAAATTAAACCCTTTTGAAGAAAAAGATAAAACTTCGTGCCAGTAACTTATTTCATCATTCCAAAAAGGAGTTGACATTAATACTGAATGGTGTGATATAAGTGATGTAATAATAAAAAGTAATATCCAGGGAGATAAAACGAGTAATAATCCACTCCAAAAACGCTTTGTATCGGATGGAATACTTTTAGAATATGTTGAAAAATTATTTATTTTTTTCATTTAAAGTTTGAAAAGGGGACTTAGTAGAATATCCTTTAACCACCAGACCCAACCTTATTCACTTATTCAAAAAAACTGATTAACTTTCAATTAGTAAGGATCTTATTAAATATAATTGTTTTACACAGCCTCAATAAGCAGGGGGAGAGACTCTGCTTGTTTTAACACAATTTATAATTCAAACTACTAAGTTGATATTACTTTTAATAATACAAATAGTATTGTTCATTTCAAAATACTTCTGAAATAAATCGATCATGACTGAATACTACATGAATCTTTTTGATTAAATTAAAAAAGCTTCATGATATTATTGAAGCTTTTTAATTTATATTGAACAACTGTTGAAGCTTTTATTTTTGAAACTAACACTTAGGTGAAGAAATATCCAATATCCAAAATAGTTTGCTTCTTCTAAATTTCGAAGTTCTAATTCAGTAGACACTCATCTTCATAAAGAAAGATAATAACTTCTGACTTTAGTTTTACATGGAACTTTGAAAATGTGATACAATTGATTCTAATTTATTACTAAAATTTTTGTGATAGTACTTTGAGTTCCATCCGAATTTACACAAATTGCAAGATAAATTCCGGTATTTACTTTTCTTCCGTGAACATCTTTTCCGTCCCAGGTAGCAATGCCTCCATTAGAAACCGTTTCACAAACTAAATGCCCGTTAATATCTGTAATTTTTACCTGTGTATTTAATACAAGTCCGGTGATTGTAATTACTCCTTTATATCCTTGTCGTACCGGATTCGGATAGGCATATACTTTTCCAAAAGTACTGCCTGCTTCACTTGCATCGCTTTGATAAGATACTATGCCTTGAGCGGTACCAAAAAAGACTTCACCTGTCTCCGGGTTTATTGCGATAGATAATATATCATTTGATAATAATGGACTATTTGAAGTCGTAAAATGCTGAATGGTTTGTTGTCCGTTTTCAGACATTAAGTAAGCTCCTGAAGATTCTGTGCCTAACCATTTCCGATCTGCACCGTCAATTGCAATTGCAGTGATTTTTTCACCCACCAATAAATAATCAGCTAAATTTGTACTGTCATTTCTGGGAATTTTTACTCTTGAACATGTATAGCCAGGACTAAAAACATTCGATAAATTATCAAACAGAAAAGGGCCAATATCTGTTCCGACCCAGATTACTCCATTTTTATCCTGAACTATTGAATAAAGTGCAGTCGGTGTAACAGATACTGTTTGAGTAAGTCCGGTAGAACTATCAATTTCAGGATAATTAAATGGAGATATCATCACTGATTTATCATCCGATTGGTCAGTAATTGTTCCATTATCATCAAAAACGATTACATTCCCTCCACGAACTGAGATCATCCATTTTTGATTTACATTTTGACTGTTAATGAGTATTTTCCCTAAGGTAGGCTGTGAAGCATTTGGGTATTTCAACTGCGTCCACTTCCCGTTTGACAATAGCACTTTTACACTTGCAGCAACAGATGAATTTGATAAAAAGAGATTTCCCTGATTGTCAAAGACAGCACCATCTAATCGCATGTAATGATATGGATCATTTAGAGCCAAAGGATGAACTTCTATTGTACTATTCAAATAATTATACCAATTAACGAAGACATTATTTTTGAATTCGAACAATCCTGTTCCAAATGAAGTTACAAAGAAGTGTTTGTTGTCAAGTGGATCCACAGCAACATTCATAAAATCTAAAACCGATTCCCCTGTTTGATTTGAAATTGTACTTCCCAGAATATTTGTCCAGATTCCGTTTTCGTACATCATAACTACTCCCGGAGTATTATTTTGAGCTGCCCAACGTCCACCAGGGACTACAAAAAGTTTCTTACCCGAAAATGTCATATCCCAGGGCAAATTAACTGCCGGACCTTGAGGTTTTATGTATGTTATAACCGGAGTTCCATTGGCAACCTGTTTGTATGAAATTATTCCTAAACTATTAGCTGCAAAATAATAAATGTTGTTCTGAACATCATATTCTGCATCAGTTATAGTCCCTAAATTATTGACTTGCTTCGAATTATAGAGGCTATCCACTAGGTATACACTATTTGGTGTAAATACATTCAAGCTTACAGTAGTAACTTTAAAATCCGTTACACTAATATTTGGGAGAATAGGGGCCCATGAATTGTTGGCTTCCTGTTTATAGAGATAACCCCCACGTAATAATATGAGTTGTCCTTCAAAAGAAGAAATTTTCTGAAAATCACCACTTCCGGGTAAGCCGGTTGTTGAAGACCAAAATTCATAATTAACAAGTTGTGGATCTGTAACTGACGCTTTAAAAATCGTAGAAGCGGTAAGTGCATAAATTGTCCCGTTATTAATAGTTGTATTCAATACTTTTACTTCAGTTCCATTTGGTCCGATATAATATGTATCCGAAACTTCTTTTTTTACCATATTCAGTACAATTATTCCAAAATCACAGGAAAGATATGCTTTATTATCATAGAATTCAATTTGATTTACTTCCTTTGAAGAGCTCAACTGTTTGTTATATAAATCCGGAATGTTTGATACCCCTCCAGAAGTTAATACATCAATGTTCCCGTTATCATAAATTATCAATAACTGTTTATTTGTAGTATCAAACTCAATGCGAGTGATATTTGCATCGCTCAAACCAGTCAATTTACTGTAAAATTCTATATTTGCGTCCAGTTTATCAACAGAAAATAAAGCCCCATCACTAACGGCATATAATTTATTATCTGACTGAACAATTTGAGAAACGCTATTATAAGCAAAATGAGTATTCCATTTGCCCATTGCCACTTGCGACGATATGGTAAAAGAAACTATAGAAAGTAAAAATCCGGTAAAGAAAATTGTTTTTTTCATATAATGTATTATGCTTATTCCTGTAAGTCTTAGAAGATATTAAAGTCATTCACAATTCAATATAACTCAATTACTTCTCTTTTATTTTATTCCGTAAAAACAGAGCCTGTTAATATTCTTATGAATTTGATCCACACAATTAAACGAACATCATTATTTGGTGTTTTGTTGCAGATAATCAATCAATTTGTTTATCGCCAACCGTCTATGGCTAATAAGATTTTTTTCCTCTGCACTTAGTTGAGCAAAGCTTAAGAGATAGCCTTCAGGTATGAAAATCGGATCGTAACCAAATCCACTATCCCCTTTTGGGATCTGTGCAATGTTTCCTTCAATTTTCCCTTCAAAAAACCGGGTACTATTATCAAGTATTAATGCAATAACTGTCCTAAAACAGGCTTTTCGATTCTTTTTGTTCCCCAGTAAAGATAAAACCTTGCTCATGTTATTAAATGAATTATTTTCTTCACCCGCGTATCGTGCTGAATAAACACCCGGTTGACCATCCAACTCTTCTATTTCAAGACCGGTATCATCGGCAAAACAGGATAATCCAAATTTATCATGAATATAGGTTACTTTCAATAATGCATTTCCTTCCAATGTGTTTGCTGTTTCAGGTATAACATCATTACAATTCAGATCATCTAAACTTATAATTGTATATTGTGGTTCCAGGATTGCTCTTACTTCTGCAAGTTTGTTTGCATTATTGGTTGCAAAAACTAATTTATTCATAAATGAAACAAATTTTAAATTAAAATCAACTGAATGCAAAGATAATTATTTTCTGTAATAAAAACTTAACCCTGCATTTTTAAATTCAATAAAAGGATATCTCATTTAACCCTTTTAATTATAAGGTATAAATCCTATTTTGCTGTCGATTTATATCTAAGGAAAAATGTTTGTTAAATGACAAATAATATATTTTATTACCCATTTAAAAGGTTTTGAGCCAAAAACAAATATGAAATACGACTATTAGTTAAGAAAAAAGGCAATATATATTTTTGAAATAAATAATCAATGTGAATTGAATGTTAAACGAAGTTTCGATTTGGTTTTTAAAAGAATAAACCTTATTCAAAAATGTTATAAAATGATGGGACAGTATAATTGTTTTATTATTTTTGTATAGTAATGGATTTCTATTTTCAGTTATTTAAAATAAGATTACAGGACTTCTATTACAAATTATTTAAACAAAAATATAACTTAACAATTAACAAAAGTATGAAAAAAATTATTCTTGCGCTTGCTTTAGCAGTGAGTATGACAGGTGTTTTAAAAGCTCAGCAGATAATTAGCAATACAATTGGTTTTCGATTGGGTTATCCAGCTGAAATTTCATATCAAATGGGACTGAATACAAATAACCGTATTGAATTAGGTTTGGGTTTCAGGTCAAACGGATATGGTGATAACAATGATAGTAATTACTCTACATTTTCATTGTCGGGAGTTTATCAATGGGTTTGGGATCTATCGGCATTATCTGAGGGCTTTGATTGGTATGCAGGCGTTGGCGCTTCTTTAGGCTATTATTCATATTCGTATATCAATAATACCTATTCGGCAATACCTGTTTCATTATTGGGCCAGGTAGGGATTGAGTATAATTTTAAAATTCCTCTTACATTATCGTTGGATTACAGACCGGCTTTTCAACTTAACGGCTCTGGCGATGGTTTTGTAGGTGATGGGATTGCCTTAGGAATACGTTACCGGCTTAAATAATTAAATGTGTCGGAAATGATTTACTGACCGTTACCCTTTTTTATTTAATATCTTATGATAAAAAAAGAACTACCATTATGGCTGTTCTTTTTTTTTATTTACTACTTATCATTTTTTAAACAGGATTGACCTACTGGTAATTATTCGAAAATTGTTTTAATTTAAAAGAATGAAAAGTAATAATAATCTAAATATCCGTTAAGGTCATAAGGTTTTAATTTATTGATTCTAATTATTTTTTTAATAATCTGTAAAGTCAATCCATTTTAAAATGGAAAATATTAATTTCAAATATTGTGTTTTTTCAATTTGTAAACTATTTGTATTATACAATTAAATTCAACTCTGTTTTAGTATCAGTTATTAAATAAACATGACAATTATGAGAAAAATTATTTTTACACTTGCACTGGTTGTAAGTATGGTGAGTGTCCTGAAGGCACAGGAAGATAATAAAGCTATCGGACTTCGTTTAGGTAGCGGTTTTGGAGGCGGTGCTGAAATTTCATATCAACAACCTCTTAGTAAGGATAATCGAATGGAACTTGATCTTGGATTAAATAGCTGGGGTTTCGGTTTAAATGGAGTGTACCAATGGGTATGGGATTTATCCGATCTGGCAGACGGTTTTAACTGGTATGCAGGAGTTGGTGCAGGTATTGGCTCATATAATTTTAATTATGCCAATGATAATCATGGTCCTTCTGATTTTAGCATAGGAGTACTTGGGCAAGTGGGTATTGAATACAGATTCGAAATTCCTTTAACCTTATCAATCGATTATCGTCCGGGTATTTATTTGGTTCCATCTTTAAACGGAAGTTATGATGGAATTTGTTTAGGAGCACGATACAGGTTCTGATTAATTTTACCCCCCCCCAGCTGAAAGCCAGGGGGGGGTAGAAAAAGAGACTGTCCACTTTTAGACAGCCTCTTTTTTATAATTTGACTTTAGCCGTTTAGTTATTGCATGACTAAGTTATTGTATTGAAAAGGAGGGGAAAGTATATTTGCTCCCGATATGGGATGTTCAATTCTTATAATAGAAGACTTTTCAAATCCTTTTTAGTACCGTAAAACAGGTTGAAATCCACGTAGCCTTTGATTCCTGCGGCCCGGTATTTCTCTGTGGTTTGCCAGAATATCCAGTCGCAGTTGGGGTTGCTTTTATAATCTACGATCCATAGTTTGCATTCCGGTGAAAGACTACCTTTCAGGTAAAGCAGGTAATATTTATAGGCGCAGTAGATTATCGGGTAATGTCCTGTTTTGTCATGGATAGCTGTCATGAAATCAAGTAGATGTTTTTGGATATGTACCTTATCCGGCATTTTTTTTGCAAATTCAGCGTCGAGGACTAACGGCAAATCACCATGTTGAAATTGAGCAATGGAGAGGAAGTTTTTTGCCTGATCTTTTCCGCTGGTCTTATAGGTGAAGAAATGATACGAACCTACGGGAATATTCATTTTTCTGAACATTTTATAGTATTCTGTATATTTTGGGTCTTTAACTGTGCTTCCTTCAGTGGCTTTTAAAAAAATGAACCCCGGTTCCTGTTGCTGAAACTTATCCCAATCAACGATTTCCTGGTAATGTGAAATATCAATACCCCAGACCCGGTCCACTGGAGTTGTTTCTGTGAATATTTCTTTGTGAGATTCCCTTTCCAGGGAGCATGACTGTATGATTAAAATCAGAAAGACTAATTTTGTAAATTTTATTTTCACTTTTTTATTGTAGAAGGCCGTATTGGGCGAACTGAATTATTTTGAATTAATAGATTGTATATTATAGTTTTAAGCAAAATGACAAAAACAAAAAACAGACGGAATGACCTGAGCAGTCATTCCGTCTGGAAGAATTGTTCGGTAGGGGTAGGACATATACACGCTCCAACTGAATTTATTTAATAGCTTTCAGGGCTTTTTCCAGAGCCTTTTGAATCCCTGATGCGTCTTTACCTCCGGCAGAAGCAAAGAATGGTTGTCCACCGCCTCCTCCCTGTATTTCTTTAGCTGCTACCCTGGCAATATTTATTGCATTTAAACCGGTTGCAACCAGATCTTCTGTAAGTAAGATTGTAATGGAAGGTTTGCCCTGATAAATACTTCCGGCAACAAAGAATAGCTTTTCTGTCAGAATATTCCTGATTTGAAAAGCCAGAGTTTTAATTACATCTGAAGATAAATCGGATTGGTAAACAATAGTTTTAATTCCGTTAACCAATTTGACTTCTGAAATCAGTTTATCACGAAGGATTATTATTTTTTCGTGCATAAAATTTTCCAGTTGTTTTTTTAATTCGTTATTCTCATCCACTGATTTCTTTATAGCATTCAGCAGGTCGGGCGTGTTGTTAAACAATTCGCGGGCTTCAGTTATTGTTTCCTGTTGTGAATCCAGTAAATTTTCAACACCATTAGCAGTTATAGCTTCCAGACGACGAACACCGGCCGCGATAGAAGTTTCGGAAACAATCCGCACCATACCAATTTCACCGGTGGCCTGTACATGGGTTCCCCCGCAAAGCTCTGTTGAAGTGCCAAATTGAATGACCCTCACTGTTTCTCCGTATTTTTCACCGAATAAAGCCATAGCTCCAAGTGCCTGTGCTTCGGCAATTGGAGTGTCACGCCTTTCGTTAAGAGGAAAGTTCTTACGTATTTTGCTGTTAGCCAGTTGTTCCACTTTGCGGATTTCCTCTTTGGTCATTTTTTGGAAATGAGAAAAGTCGAAACGTAAAGTGTCCGGACTAACAAACGATCCTTTTTGTTCCACATGCGTGCCGAGTACGGACCGTAACGCTTCATGGAGCAAATGTGTTGCAGTATGGTTACATTCTGTTGCTTTGCGTTTGCCGGCATTTATTTTGGCAGTAAATGTTTCGGTCACATCTTTTGGCAGTTTGTTTGAGAAATGTACCGCAAGATTGTTTTCACGCTTGGTGTCGATGATTTCAATATTTTCATTTTCTGAAATCAACCAACCGCTATCACCAACCTGACCACCCATTTCGGCATAAAAAGGAGTATTTGATAATACAAGCTGGTAGAATTCATGATTTTTTTGTTTTACTTTCCTGTAACGAAGTATCGTTGTTTCAGAGGAAGTAAAATCGTATCCTGTAAATGTACTGTCTCCTTCACGAACTGTAATCCAGTCACCTGTTTCAGTCGCTGCGGCGTGTCGGGCACGTTCTTTTTGCTTAAGCATTTCAGCCGTAAAATCCCCTGTATTCACAGTAAAATTATTTTCACGCAGAATGAGTTCTGTCAGATCTAACGGAAATCCAAAGGTATCGTACAATGTAAATGCCACTCTCCCTGTAACTTCAGTTTTGCCATCTTTTTTTGAATCTTCCATCACTTTATCCAACAGTCGAATGCCCGTTTCAAGAGTGCGAAGGAATGATTCTTCCTCTTCCTTAAGCACCTTTTCAATCAATGATTTTTGAGAAACAAGTTCAGGATAAGCTTCTCCCATGTCTTCGCACAATACCGGAATAAGTTTGTACATAAAAGACGATCGTTGATTAAGGAAAGTATACCCGTAACGGACGGCACGACGTAGAATTCGACGTATCACATATCCTGCTTTGGCATTCGAAGGTAATTGACCGTCGGTAATTGAAAAAGCAATGGTACGTATATGATCGGCAATCACACGCATGGCAATGTCGGTTTGTGGATTTTTACCATATTCCGAATGACAGATTAGTCCGATTTCTTTAATGATGGGAGTGAATATATCAGTATCATAATTCGATTGAACTCCTTGTAAAGCCATGCATAACCTTTCGAATCCCATCCCGGTGTCAATTACTTTGGCAGGAAGATCTTCAAGAGATCCATCAGCTTTGCGGTTGAATTGCATAAATACATTGTTCCATATTTCAATCACCTGGGGATGGCTTCCATTTACAAGTGTAAGCCCGTCAATTTTTGACCGCTCTACGTCATTTCTAATGTCGATATGAATTTCCGAACAGGGTCCGCAGGGACCCGTATCTCCCATTTCCCAAAAGTTGTCTTTTTTGTTGCCGTTGATAATGCGGCTTTTTGGAAGGAATTGTTCCCATATGGCAGCAGCTTCATCATCCCGTTCCAATCCTTCGGGGGCATACCCTTCAAAAACGGTAACGTAAAGCCTGTCGGTATCCAGTTTCAGAACGTCAACCAGGTATTCCCAGGCCCATTCGATGGCTTCTTTTTTGAAATAATCTCCAAACGACCAGTTTCCAAGCATTTCAAACATGGTGTGATGGTAAGTGTCATGTCCTACTTCTTCCAGATCATTGTGTTTTCCACTAACCCTTAAACATTTTTGTGAATCGGCAACACGGGGATACTTTATCGGGTCATTTCCCAGAATAATGTTTTTAAATTGGTTCATCCCTGCATTTGTAAACATAAGTGTGGGATCATCTTTAATAACCATGGGTGCGGAAGAAACAATTTTATGCCCTTTTGAAGCGAAAAAATCGAGGAAAGATTGACGAATTTCTTGTGAAGTCATATTGTAATTATTGAATCGTTGATTTATGAATCTTTTATTTGGTCATCTATTTTAATACTATGATGGTTGTAAGAAGAAGCAAATAACTCTTCTAGGTTAATAATCCCAAATAAAGACTGCAAAAATAGCTCAAATTTATTATTTTTGCAGCAACAGAAGATATAAAAGTTGAATAGACCTATCGATTTTGATTCAGAATTGATTAATTGTGTATCTTTATCCACCAATTTTCGACCCGGGTGTTCCTTTTTAGCATTCGGGTACAAAATAATTTGTTTATGGCCAAGAAAAAATTTCATTTTAATCCCGAGACATTAAGCTATGAGCAGATTGATCATACCATCGTCTATAAGTTTAAACGATTTTTAATTCATGCTCTTTCGGGTGTTTTTTCAGGTATCATCTTTTTCTTCATTTTTGTATCTACTATTCAATCACCGGGGGAAAAAAAACTTGGACAGGATAAAAGCCACATGGAAGCTCAATACCAGGTAATGGAACGTCAGTTGGAAGAAGTTCAGTTTGTCATGTCCGATTTACAACAGAGAGATGATAATTTATACCGTGTGGTTTTTCAGGCTGATCCTATACCGCTTGCTGTACGAAGAGGCTCATCAGCTAATACCGAATACTACGCACAATTACTGGATATGACCAATTCCGAAATAGTAGTTTCGACCTCAAAAAAAATGAATGAATTAAAAAAAGAACTATATATTCAGTCGAAATCGTATGATGAATTGATCCTGTTGGCCAAAAATAAAGAAAAAATGTTGGCTTGCCTTCCGGCTATTCAACCGGTTCTAAACAAGAATCTACAGCGTATGGCATCCGGTTATGGATGGCGGATTGACCCGATTTACCATACAAGGCGTTTTCATGCCGGAATGGATTTTGCGGCTCCAATCGGAACTGATATTTATGCTACAGCTAACGGAACAATATCTGCGGCAGGCTGGGAACAGGGATATGGAAACTGTGTTCAAATAAATCACGGGTATGGTTATCTGACTTTATATGGGCACATGAGTGCTATAAAAGTAAGAGTAGGACAATCGGTAAAACGTGGTGAAGTCATTGGGCTGGTTGGAAGTACCGGAAAATCAACAGGTCCCCATTTACATTATGAAGTTCATTACAAAGGTGAAATAATGAATCCGCAGAACTATTACTTCCTCGATTTGTCACCTTCCGACTATGACAAGATGGTTCAAATGAGCAACAATGCCGGACAAATGTTAGATTAATTTTCAGATAATGCAGAATAATAATAAGTTTCCCGATATTCCTGGTCCTATCGGAATTTTCGATTCGGGTTATGGCGGGTTGACCATACTCGAAAAAATAAGGGCAGAGTTACCGGAGTACGATTATATTTATTTAGGAGATAACGCACGGACGCCTTACGGAACCAGATCGTTCGATGTGGTTTATAAATATACACTCGAATGTGTAACCCGTATGTTCGAAATGGGTTGCCAGTTAGTTGTACTGGCATGTAATACAGCCTCGGCAAAAGCATTACGAACCATACAACAAAAGGATTTGCCGGGTATGGATCCTAACCGACGTGTATTAGGTGTAATTCGTCCAACTGTTGAAGCAGTTGTAGCAATGACAAATACTAATCATATAGGTTTGTTGGCGACTACAGGGACAGTACAATCAAATTCATATCCTCTCGAAATAAAAAAAATAAACAGTGATATTCTGGTTACTTCCGAAGCCTGCCCTATGTGGGTTCCCTTAATAGAAAACAATGAATTCAGGTCAAAAGGAGCCGACTATTTTGTTAAACGGGATGTTCGTAAGTTGTTGGCAGCTGATCCGTCTATTGATACCATCATGCTCGGATGTACGCATTACCCCCTGTTAGAAGCTAAAATAAAGTCATTATTACCTAAAGGTGTAAATATAGTATCACAGGGAGAAATTGTAGCTATAAGTTTGGCTGACTATCTGCAACGACATCCTGAAATGGATATGCTTTGTACTAAAAATGGGTTGATACGTTACTTTTCCACTGAATCAGTTGAAAAATTTTCTTCTTCTGCTTCTATTTTCCTTCATGAAGAAATTCAGGCAGAACATATTGATTTGGGTTAAAGCTGGCTTTATAATGAGTTTCTAAATCAAAGTTCTTTTATCAAGAAATTCCTGGAATGAAATTTTATAAGAATCTGAAACCGGAATATAGGTTTTCCCGAATACAATCCGGTTATGATCCACTACTTTTATTTTGTCTTTTTGAACGATGAAAGATCTGTGAACCCGCATAAATAAATCTTCAGTAAGCATTTCTTCCATAGCTTTCATAGTTATATGCGATACAACAGGTTGTATTTCCCCTTCCAGAAAAATTTTCAAATAATCTTTCAGCCCTTCAATGTATAAAATTCTGGAGAGGGAGATCTGTAACAACCTGTAATCGGATTTTACGTAGATACAATCAATCGGGCTTTTATCGGGTACTGATACAGCTTTCTCACAGAATTGATGCCACTGAAGGGCTTTATTTGCAGCCAGAAGGAAGTCGGCATAACTGAATGGCTTCAACAAATATTCAAGTGCATTTACTTTATAGCTTTCGAGTGCATATTGTTCAAATGCAGTAGTGAATATAATTCTTGTCTTTTCCGGAATTAACCGGGCAAACTCCATTCCATTTAGTTCAGCCATTTGTATGTCCAGAAATAAAACATCAGGTTGTGACGACCGTACCGGTTCCAATGCTGCAACTGCAGATGAATATTTACCTGTCAACCCGAGAAATGGAGTTTTCATCACATAACTTTCAAGCAGTCCGAGTGCTAAAGGCTCATCATCGATAATAAAGCAACTTAGTTTCATTGTCCGGTAGTTTGATTAAGTGGAATGATAAGCTCAGCAACATAAGTATTACCTTCTTTTTCAGTTCGCAAAATGTGTTTATGCGGATAAAGGATTTCCAGTCTTCTGCGCAGATTTTCCAACCCGATACCTGAACCGCTTTGATCGGATTCATCTTTCGGAAAATAGCTGTTTCTAATTGTACAATTCAACTGTTTGTCATTGTTCTGATGAATATCTATATCTATAAACGAAAGTTGAGTAGGGCTTATACCATGTTTAAATGCATTTTCAATAAGGGCCATAAACAGTAAAGGTGCAACCATACTCTTTTTTTCGTTTACAGTTATGTTTATTCTCATGTCCACTTCAGGATTGAGCCTGATCCTCATCAATTCAACATAGTTGTGTATAAAGTTTAGTTCACGCTCCAATGCAACAAAGTTCCCATTATTTTCATATAACACATACCGGAGAAGTTTGCTCAGTTCGAGCATTGAGTTTTGTGCATCATCGGGATTAATGGCAATTTGTGCATATATGTTATTAAGAGTATTAAACAAGAAATGAGGATTAAGTTGTTGACGCAGGTTTCTCAGTTCTGCTTCGGTGCGTTCCTTTTGTTCTTCCTGTCTTTCTGCTTCGGTCGTATACCATTTCCCTGTCATTTTAATTGTGACACTCAGCATCGCAACTATTAGCAATGATACGAAATCCCGTAATAAAAACGAAATCCCGTGAGGTAACATCTCCGGTTGAAATTTTATATTTTGAGGCATAGGCTGCATGTTGCTTTCCTGCCAGAGATGAACCGAAATGCCTATTATTAAGATTATTAAAATGTTATACGTAAAAAACATGGCTGTCTTTCGTTGGAAAAGAAACTTTTCAGTCAATACAAAGTAATTCAGGTAAAAAACTGTCATGAGAGATAAAACAGAGACAGAAAGATGTAAGGCAGTATCAAAATAGTTAAAGTTGGGAAACTTTGAAAAAATCAGGAACGGTAGTCCGAAAAACAATCCCCACACTGTAATGTGAATAAGGGGTTGAAGAATGTTTTTATTTTGAGTCTGCTTCATTTTGGGTTTATTGTTTGGCAAAGATAGAAAATAGATCGAGATTGTGAGTTTCAGATTGATTAATTCCCTGATTATTCATATCGCAATGCCTCTATCGGATCTAGTTGAGATGCTTTTTTTGCAGGATACCAACCAAAAAACACACCGGTAATAGTGCACACCAAAAACGAAAGAAAAACGGAATAAGGTTGAATGGAAATAGGCCAGTGTATGGCTAATTTTATTAAGAATGAAGCACCACCACCAAGTAAAATTCCTATAATTCCTCCGGTGAAACTTATTAGTATTGCTTCAATCAGGAACTGAGCCAAAATATCTTTTCCTTTGGCACCTATAGACATACGCAACCCGATTTCACGGGTACGTTCGGTAACTGAAACATACATGATATTCATGATGCCGATTCCACCAACTAATAATGATATTCCTGCAATACAAGCTAATAGAATAGTTAATATGTCGGTAGTCGATGTGAGCATGGAACTGAGTTCCTGTTGTGAACGCACATTGAAATCGTCCTGATCCGTTGCTTTTAGTTTATGGTTTGTCCTTAAGATAGTTGAAACTTCGGAAATGGCTTTTTCAGTAACATCTTCAGAAAGAGCTGAAGCAAAAATCCCCTGAATGTACGTAATAGCCAACACTCTTTTTTGAATAGAGGTGTAAGGTGCCAGAACGATATTGTCCTGATCCATTCCCATTGTATTATATCCCTTTGCTTTTAATGTTCCAATGATGGAAAACGGAATTTTATTAAAGCGGATTACTTTTCCAATAGGATTTTCGCCGTTTGGGAATAAGTTTTTTATGATTGTCTGACCCACGAGACAAACTTTGGCGGCACTTGCAACTTGCTGCCGGCTGAAAACATTTCCCTGATCGATTGTCAATTTTCGTATTTCAAGATATTCTGGTGAAACTCCTGAAATCGATGCCGGGTAGTTATTTCCACCATAGATAAATTGACCACTACTGCTCACAGAGGGTGAAACGGAAGCTATAAATGATGTTTTATCGCGAATGGCATAATAATCCTCCAGTTTGAGCGATTGCATATCGCTGCTGCTTTGTCGCACTCCTCCCATCATTCCTGTTCCGGGTTGTATCATAATCATATTCGATCCCATTTGCGATATTTGAGACTGAATACTTTTTTTTGACCCTTGTCCTACGGCTAACATGGTTATAACAGATGCCACTCCGATTATAATTCCCAGCATGGTCAGGAAAGCCCTCATTTTATTATTGTTGAGTGCCCTGAGCGATATTTTTATTAGGTTACCTATATTCATTGATTTCAGTTTTTTTATAATATCTTTTCAAGAGTTTCGAACACTAGTAAAAGAAATTCTAATCCTCTTGTTTTGGTAGATTCTCCAACAACTTTTTTGCAGATTCAATATGTTCGTTTGCCGAATCCTTAATAACTTTTCCATCCCGAAGAACAATGTTCCGGTTTGTAAAAGCTGCCAATTCGGGATTATGAGTTACAAAAATGATGGTTCGTCCTTTAGAGTGCAGTTCCTGAAACAGCACCATGATTTCGTAAGCAGTATGTGTGTCAAGATTTCCGGTGGCTTCATCTGCCAAAATCAGTACAGGATCATTTACAAGGGCCCGTGCAATGGCTACACGTTGCATCTGTCCGCCAGACATTTCGTTTGATTTGTGATATAAACGGTCGCTAAGCCCAACAGCATCAAGTGCTTTTATTGCTTTCTCGCGACGTTCTTTTCCAGTATATTCAGGATTATATTGCAACGGCAACTCCACATTTTCAACAGCTGTTGTTTTTGGTAGCAGGTTATATGATTGAAATACAAATCCTATCTTTCGGTTTCGCAATGTTGATCGTTCATTTTTATTCATACTGCTAACAGCTACATCATCAAGATAATATTCCCCTTCAGTAGGTGTGTCCAAGCAACCGAGGATATTTAACATGGTTGATTTTCCTGAACCGCTGGATCCCATGATGCTTACAAATTCGCCTTCGGAGATGGAAAACGAAACCCCACGCAAGGCATGAACTGTTTCATCTCCAACCTGAAAGTTGCGTTTAATGCTGTCTAATCGTATTATGGATTTGCTCATACTATTTATTTTTTAGAACCGTTTCTGCCTTTGAAGCTTGGCATAAATGGACTTTTTTCAGATGAATCATTTGATGTCCCCGAGTCATCGGCCAACGACTTTTGATCTAATATAACTAACTCATTTTTGGATAAACCTGATATGATTTCAGTATTAGTAAGATCGGCATCTCCAACTTCAACACTTTTATTTTTAATAATATTGCCATCCTGTATCCATAGAACCCGTTCGTTTTCTTTTAGATTTCGTCCTATTTCCTTATTCTCCGAGATAATATAGTTGCTTTTCTTTAACAATAAGGAATCGGGTCTGAAGCTAAATACTTTATTAGGCATCGTTTCAACATTGTTTTTTTCGACTGTATAAATGGTAATGTTTGCTGTTAGCCCTGGTTTTAGTTTCAAATCCTTATTCGGTGTGTTCACTACCACCTGATACGTAACTACATTTGATGTTACTGTCGATTTTAACCTTACCTGAGTTACTTTTCCCGAAAACAGATCATTTGGAAATGCATCAACAGTGAATGTGACCCGTTGACCTTCTTTTACATTACCTATATCAGCTTCATCCACATTGGCCACTACCTGCATTTTGGTCAAGTCCTGAGCTATGTCAAATAAAGTTGGTGTGCTGAATGATGCTGCAACTGTTTGGCCTTGTTCTACAGCACGGGAGACAATTACACCATCAATAGGCGAGTAAATTGTTGCATAGTTCAGGTTGATTTGTGCTTTTTTTAAATTTGTCTGATTCAGTTTATAGGTTGATTCGGCTAATTCATAGTTGTATTTTGCAGTTTCAAAATCAATGTCACTAATCAGATTTTTATCGTGAAGTTCCTTTGAGCGGACAAAATTCTTTTTTTGAAAATCATATTGAGTTTTACTGGAGTTTAAATTCAGAAGTTGCGAATTGTAATCCGATTGTAAAGTTGTTTTGTCCAGTTCAGCCAGAATTTGTCCTTTTTTTACTACAGAATTGTAGTCAACATATATTTTGGAAATAATGCCTGAAACCTGAGTACCTACAGTAATTTCTGTAATCGGATCAATCGTTCCGGTTGCAGTAACCGTTGTTGTGATTTTATTGTAAGACATTTTAGTGGTCTCAAAGCGAAAAGCATCTTTAGGTGATCCCTTTTTAAAAAAGTAGAATCCAACTGCAATCACAACTGCACTCACAACAGAAATGATAATGATTTTTTTGTTTTTCATATTCTATATTTTATTTTATTTCCAATGGTAAATCCTGATATAAATTCAGCATTTGCACGTTCATTATGCTGAGGTATTTTGCCTGAAGCAGACTCTGTTTTGCTGATAACAAATTATTTTTCTCGGTCAATAAATCCAATGTGCTTTTCAATCCAAGTTTAAATTGTTGATCAATTAAATCATAACTAATTTGTAAGGCTTTCACTTTTTCAGTGGCAGCTATAAATTGACTTTGGGCAGATAGAGCATCCTGATAAGAAGATTCAACTTCTGTTAGCAAACTTTTTTCAGCAACCTGCAAGTTTAATTGGGATGTTTTTTCACTTAACCGGTCTATTTCCAACGTTGATCTGTTACTGCGATTTGTGAAAATAGGGATACTTACCGACAATCCTATTCCGTCATTAAATCCATCTTGTACTTGCTGGCCGAATGTTCCGGGTAATGCGGTGGAATGATTTGTACCTATACCGGCATTCAGATTAACTTTTGGCAGAAAATTTGCTTTTGCTTTTTCAGTTTCCAATCCTGCAACCTGAATGTTTATCCTGCTGGTTTTTAATTGAGGCATAACGTTTAATGAGTTCTCATAAACACTTTGTAATTTAACTAGTGGTTTTAAAATGTCTGTTTCGTTCAAAGTTGGCATAGAAATATTAATATCATCTGTTACTTTTAATTCCAATAATTGTTTTAAAGTGAGTTTTTGAGTTATTAAATTGTTCTGGGCTACAACTAATTGGTATTTATCCGAACTATATTGCGATTCAAGTTGAGCTAAATCTACTTTCGAAATACTTCCTGCTTTCAATAAATCTTGCCCTTGAACGAATTGTTTCTTTGATACCTCCACTGTTGCACTGTCGATATTGACTGTTTCGGCAGCATATAATATTTGTAGATAGGATTGAAGAATAGAAAATTGTATAGTTTTCTGTGAATACTCTACATTAAACTGACCAACTTGTTCTAACAATTTTTGCTGACGGATATTCTTATCAGTTTTGCCTCCATCAAATAAAAGCAACGAACTGTTTAAAGCGTAACTTCCAGTATATGCATTGGCGACACCACCACTTTGTATTAACGGATAGTTTGAATAACTTTGATTAATTGAACCCGAAAGATTAGGAAGTAGTTGCGCTCTGGCTTGTTTTGTATTAACCGTACTTTGTTCCAGTGTGATTTGGCTCTGTTGAATTTGAATGTTATTTTTCAAAGCATAATTTATACATGTTGTCAAATCCCATTGTTGGGGCTTATCCTGAGCTGAAAGGCCTGTTGCGATTAGTAGCAAGAAGCTTAAAAGAATTTCTTTTTGTTTCATCTGTCCGTAATTGTTTTAATTCGAAGTCAAAAATACTCTGACAGATGATAGTAAGCAATTTATTTCGACGAATAGGTGCATTTTGTCGACAGAGAAGTGATTTGTCGATATGATTATCCGCAATAAAAAATACATAACCACACATAGAACACAATAGAAAAACACAATATTTATGTTCAATTTATTCATTTACAATTTACAATTTAAGAGATAACCACAAAATTAATTATTCATCCATAGTGGTTAATTTCCGAATTTTGTGAAGTAGAAATAAAAACATTTTTTATCTTTGCAACAGTTTTGAATGAAGAACTACCTGATTAAGACTTATCCCCCAAAAACTTACAGCATCTAACTTCCACGGCAAGTATCATTTTGCGGTGAAAATAACCGTATCTGTTTTTTTTTGTTATTTTATCATTCTAAAGGTGACTCCGAGGGAACTCCAGAGTAACTATAGAGTAACCCTAAATAGACAAATGATACACGAAACACCTGAATTGCTTCCAATTTGATATTTGTTTCAACCTACTTTTATGTTTTAAAGTTAACCCTGGTTTAAATGTGGATATCCAACCATCATACGGCTATAATTAAACTCCAGATTTCAGACTTCCTGACTACTTGCAAATTTAGTTGTCGTTATTAAGTTCTAAAATAAGAGTTGATCTATTTAAAAATAAGCGAATAAGGGTGGTTTTTTTTGGAGGCTGGTATTCTACTAAGTACCCACGATCAGAGATCGAACAACAATAGAGATAACTACAATATGCTGAAAAATGTATTTAATAAGG
>Ga0302268_1000116_pt1 | contig 48630 bp, 29 predicted proteins | sample III_Bog_E2_1_FD_194554 | JGI IMG/M metagenome (GOLD analysis project Ga0302268, IMG submission 194554) | Peat permafrost microbial communities from Stordalen Mire near Abisko, Sweden - III_Bog_E2_1 | ecosystem: Environmental > Terrestrial > Soil > Wetlands > Peat | place: Sweden: Abisko... | reverse complement strand
CGTAATTTTGGCAATCAACACATGTTATCATTCCATTTTCGTTAGCTTTTTATTTTGAAGGCAACCCTTTAATCAACTGTTAAATGAAGCTTTTGAAGAGATTTATTTTATCTGTTATCTTGGTGGTCTCCGCAAGAGATCCGATCGGAATGTTGTGATCCTCCATAATTTGACAAACTTAGTTAAAAACTGTTCCAATCAACAGCTATAGCTCATGAGTTGCTATTCTATTTTCTTTTTTCATTTTCTGATGGAGTGCATCAGTGCTGGATCCGTTTTAAATGAAATTTTGGAGCATAAAATTGTTCTTCATCTTTAACAATATAAATTTATATCAGTTAAAAAGGAACCTGATATATTATCATAAAAATATTTTAATATTATAATCCGATTTTCATCTTAAGATGAGCGATATATACTAAATAATTTAAAAATTAATAAAATAGGATCATCTTCTATATTAGAGCTTTGACTGAATAACCTTTCTACGCTCTTCCTTTCCCTTGTCCTGAATTAGTTTTTCGTTCGTGATAGATATCACTTTGCTCGATTTTGTGTTGGCAGATAATCTCGAATTATTTTCCACATTTTCGTTTCTTTCATTCCTTTAATTTCTATCGGTTCTCTTCAGCTGCCTGTTTTCACTTTTTAATTGCTAGTTTTAGGCTTCTAACTTGTTCAGCTTCTCTGTTATAGTATTATTAAAAGTTTGCAGATCCTGCATTAGTAAAAATTTACCTCCATTTGTTTTTTTTGACTCTCTATCTTCTTTCCGAACTATTTTTTTTATTTCTTGTTTTAATCTATTTTTTCCTCCATACTCTCTTGAAAAATTTTGAGTTGTTGCTCAAGCTGTGTAATATAAAGCGTACTCTGATGTGCTGCCTTACGTCATTTTCCAATTTTTGCAAACTTGCTTCGTAATTTTGGCAATCAACACATGTTATCATTCCATTTTCGTTAGCTTTTTATTTTGAAGGCAACCCTTTAATCAACTGTTAAATGAAGCTTTTGAAGAGATTTATTTTATCTGTTATCTTGGTGGCCTCCGCAAGAGATCCGATCGGAATGTTGTGATCCTCCATAATTTGACAAACTTAGTTAAAAACCTTTTTAATTAACAGCTATAGCTCATGAGTGGTTATTCTATTTTCTGCTTTCATTTTCTGATGAAATGCATCAGGACTGGATACGTTTTAAATGAAATTTTGGAGCATAAAATTGTTCTTCATCTTTAATAATACAAATTTATATCAGTTAAGAGAAAAACATATCAATAACTAATTATTTCAAACCTGTTTTTTATATTATTTATTTCTATAAATCAATCAATGATTTTGACCATGACCATGCTTCAAAGGATTGAATCCATGACTCACTTCAGAAACGTTTGATACGTGCTGGAGACTCATAAATATAGTCGCAGTGTATTACTTTCCATCAGGTTCTCCAATTAGGCGAAAAAAATAGTTGAGCCTGCCACACATTGTGTTGCAACACTTGTAGCCTTGAAAGAAGTGTTATTCACTCCCAATTGAGCATTAAGATCTTGAATATGATGGTTAACCAAAGCTTGATCTTTAGCAACTGGCTCACTAGCCTGCTTAACTCCTCCACAAATCATTTTTTAAAAAAATATATATAAAATGAAAACAAGATATTAATTTATATTCTAATACTAAAGATCAATTCAATCTATTGCAAATAAATAAATCTATTATCCAACACTCGCAAGAAGCTCTTAAAATTTCCTTTATAGGAACTCTGATGATTATTTTATTTCTCCTAATCAATAGATGCATCTTACATATTTACTGCAACTATTTTACAATCCCATTTTAATCATGATTTTAAAATATATTATTGAAAAATATATCATAAATATTGGTAAAATTTGATAAGAATACAAAAAAAAATCATTAAAAATTAAAATTACATCAACCATTTTCTGCTTAAAAGTAATATAAGTTAATATTATTGTAATAAAAATAATATCCTCTTTGCTAACTAACTAAACTTAGAAAACATTAAAAACAATAAATAACTTGGCTTATATAAAATGAGAATCTATCATTTCTACTGCAATTAATAAAATAATAAATAGGCGTTACTTTGAGAAAGAACTTTGTCTTAATGAATTGGCTCAACAAAACTGTCATTAAATTCAAACCACTGATCTTTTCCCTGACGACAATACGCAGTATAATGCCCTGAATAAAGAGAGCCAAAATGATTAACGACTCCATAAAGTTAATATATTTTGCCTTTGTATTCTTGACTTGTTAATCCAAGTTAATTTACATCTAAAGAGGAGGGATATTTAATTCTTGAATAAATTTTTGAATTGTCTTAAAATCTTTTTAAACAAAAAACTAAAATTTTGTTCGTTTTATAGATCTTCATTTTCCTGAAAGTCTTCTTTGTATATTTACAAAAATTGCATGTCCAACTACTACTTCCTTCCATTATATCTGCTTCTTAAAATTTTTATATGCATGACTGTAAAGTAAAAGTGAATGATTATCCTTTTTGTAAATTAGAACTGCAGGGAATTGGAAGATAAATGATACTAAATTTTTAAAATAAAACCATTTCCTTATCGCAAAACGAACAACAATAAGAAGTTCGGAATCTTCCGAAAAATATATCATCCATGATAGATTTTATCCTCGCTTAGTCTCTTTTTTTATAATTATTATATAAACGCTCCTCTTCTTTTTAATTTTGGTCAATGGGAACATTTACTTTTATTTTTACACTGTTTAAAGCTGTATGGAGATTATTAATAACAGAGTTTATTAGCTAACAGCAATCATGCTGCTAGTATCCTTCGAATATGTAATTCTTTTAAGCAATAAGCTTTTTCATCTTGTCTGAGGCGAAGGATAGATAAGATTATAGATTAAGTTATTAGGTTAGTTATTTGTAGCCTTTCAAGAAATTTATATCTTGATAACTTTAATTTAAAGTTAATTGATTAAAGTATTGAGTAAGTAATTTAGTTTTATGCAAACATTGCAGACCACTATTCATATAACAAGTGTTACCTAAATTTTTAAGACCTCGAGGCTTCGCTTTTTAATTTAAATATTTATTTTTAAAATATGTATTACTATAATTGCTTAATTGACAGGAAACTATCTTTTTTTATGAAAGATAACCACTTAATTTAGGCCAGTGTGTCTTGAGTATATAAAACAATCCTGGATCCTGAAAGGTGCGCAAAATTGTCCGCTGCTGTGTTTATAAATAAATAAAAATTGCTTTAAAAAAGGATATTTAAGATGGTAGAGCTATGTTTTTATTTTCTAGTTTATGAAAGATCTTATCGAATTATTGTTTCGAAATAATCTTATAATCTTTGGAAAGTTCGACTCTTACGTCAAATACCTTATGACCGTAATACATCTCTTGATTTAAATATTTGGTGTTGTAACAACAGAAAGATAAAATGTCCTAATTTTTTTTACAGTCAATTTTTTTAAGCACAATCTTTTTATAGAATTTTAATTTAAAAAGAATGCTTTCAAGATTTTGAACTAAAGTCTTTTTTTGATAGAAATTATAAATGAGATTATTTACAGAAACACAATTTGTTAAATCGATGGATAATTAATTCTTATTTCGATCCTCAATCCAAGATTCAATTGATTTTAGCAACAAAATTTGGTTCTATTTTTATGGTAAGAATGAGAAGTTGCTTTATAATGCTTTGATTAAGTATTTTATTTTTTAATAATTGTTCTGGAAGGAAAAACATTATCTTAGTTGCATTCTTAAAAATTATGCATACTCCGGAGTATCTTAAAATACATTCATTCCTGATAAATCCTAATTTCTATAATATCATTTTAATTACTTAATGCATTCTTTCTTATTTTCTGTTTTGCCTTTTTCAGTAGATGACCATTGCAAAAATCTCTTTTCTTCTTCACTAAAAATTGTAAATCCTGAAAAAGGCAAAAAAGCAAAAGTATTCTGAATTTTCTTTGAGAGAGGGCATTACTCTGGTGCTATTTCTATATATTTTATAAAGTACAATCAACTTCGATTAGATTTTATTATCCAGAAAGCATGCTAGCTTTCATTTTATTCATACTTTTAATTAAAATTTTTATAATAACTAATTTTGAAAGAATATAATAAAATTTGATTGCTTACTTTCAATTCAGTCAAATAATTATAATTGACTTCAAGGATATATTTTTCAAAATAATTAAATTCATTGATTTAATGATTTAATGAATTACGCCCACAAATTTTAAATATTTTAAGAACAAATTATGAGTTTTAAGATGATTCACAAATTTAATTCTTAAATTTACTGCGATTTCAATCATTAGATTACTCCTTTCTTTCCAATTATTTTTATTCTTTTCGAAAATCATCATCAACATCGTCATATGAAGATTCATGACTAAGACTATCCTTGTCAAAATTAAAGCTATCATCATCTTACAATTTTTATATTTGCTGTGCTATATTTTATCGGTTTTATTATTAACTTATCTTTTTGCTTTAAACACTCTATTTGCACAAACTCTTTATCGACCATTTATAAAAAAATGACTCAATAATTTATTTCTGCTTATTTGATAATTTCTCAGTTAAAATAGATATCCATTTACTGACCAATTGATTTTCTTGATTTTGATTATTTTAGAACACGAGCTCTAAACTCTGAATCAAAGATTATCTTTAATCTTGAGCTAGTTGCTCTGTATTTCCTAACCGGTCTTTAATAATACTTCTAATTTATTCCGAACTAAATGTTTTTTAATTAATATTCATTATTTATATATTAAATGGGATTCTAAATGAACTTTCATAGTTATCAAATGTATCTTATTATTCTTCAATATTTATGGAATGTAATCTTAAATTTTTCAAAATAAAAAGAACATTTGATTTAATCATTTATAATCATTTCATCTAAGAGTAGCAGATTTCAAGCGATTAGCAATCTCAGATCGAATCTTCATTTGATAATCTGTTATTTAATTATTTTATAGTGTTCTTTCCAATGATCTAAAAGCAATTCGATAGGCTTTGGATGTACGCTTGGTCTTGGGGTCATTATAAGTCATTGTTTATTCTACGTTCTATATCAAATCTCCTCCTATTTACCTAATAATTTCAAATAAATCATTCGGATTATATTACTAATTGACCCACAATGAAATATCTTTGTAGCAATGAGGATATTTACTATATTACTTAAATTCACTGATTTTTCCCTTGCTGAATTGAGAAATAAATCTCTTATCTTTTGACCAGAAGAGCCTCACATCAGGAATGTTAAATAGTTTCATGGCAAATCTCTAAAGTCCTAAACCAGCTGCCCATCCTCTCTCTTGAGAGCGACCACTTTTTTAAAGAACAAAATCATGAATGACTCCGCAGCCGAGCATTTCAACCCATTTGTTATCATAGAAAATCTACAGCTCAAAAGAAGGGTGTGTAAAAGGAAAATAGGCATCAACCCATCTTTTATCACATTTTCCAAACAGATCATCAGTTATTTTTTCAAGATTCTTTTTTAAATCATCAACGGTTTCATTGACACTGACTTTATCCCGATTTCCTAGCATTCCAATTGCCTCCATTTGATGAAAAACAGGATAATGATAGCGATCAATCTCATCTCTTCTATAGACATCCCCTAAATGAATAGGAAAGTACCAAAAACAACAAAATTGTCGATTTTACTTTTTAATAAATCTATCTGATGAGCACTTGTATGAGTTCGTAGCAAGTGAGATTCATTTATGTAGTAAGTATCGCTTTTTCGTCTAGATACATGATCTAAAGGAATGTTTAAAGAATCGAAATTATTTTGAGTTGTCACAATTTGATTCAAGTCTTCATAACTCTATATTAAGTAAAGTATACAGCAAATTTGCTACCAAGACTAGTTTTTATTCGTTCTTTGATTATGCACAAAGGATGATTTTAGATTGTTATCAACTTTCGATCAGTGAGAGATAATATGCTTTCGGGAATATTGCAAAAGTTAGGATCTTTGAGCTTAAGGACTTGATCTCTTACAGTTGAAAAATATTTTCGCAGCATATAATTCATATCTCCAAGATATAATTATTTGTGGCAATGCTGATTTAACAACTCTAAAAAAATTAATTTAAATAACAATTATTGATCCACTTTTATTATTTTTTTATTCCAGTAATGACTGTAAACAGTAGACTAAATATGATTCTATTATTACTCATATTTATCAAGATTATCAATATAGATATTTTTACATTTAAAGCAAATCATTTTAAAATTTTGGAAAGTTACAAGGCGATTATCTCTGGATTGTAAAGTCCATTATCTGTGCAGAACATTGTTATATAATCTGGAAGAGTCAAATCAATAGAAATTGTTTTTATTTTCCTTTGCTTATCCTCGCTAAATCTCTGAGGAATATCTTTTTGACACAGGTATGTTTTCCTAATAAATTTATAGCTTTCTGCGAAGACATAAAAGGGTATTCTCGCTTAATGAGCTAATAATGCAACGACTGATGTACCAGCCCTATTCAAAATAGCTCCATTATCAAGAATAACCATAGCTCCAACCAATACACAAGTCATTTCAGGCATATAGTATCCTATTTAGTTGTCGTTAATGAGGCGGCAGTTAACTCCATCAATGGCCAACTCATCATACAGTGTTATCCTGAATATATTTTATTTTACCCTTCTGCTAAAGTTCCACTTTTACATATATATACAGTCAGATTATCCTCGAGAGTTTTTGACAGCTTCTTAAGGCTGAGTGAAATCGATTTGGAATAAGAGTAAACCATTATCTTTTTAACTGTATTATCTTTTAAAATAATCTCGGATTGCTTCACTATTTTATTAGTTGAAGATGAAAATATTTCAATGAGCTCCTTAGCTATAACTTTTAGCCCCTCCTTGAATTTGTTGATATCATTACCATATTTTTTATAGACTCCTCGAATCATAGTATGAAAATAATCCCTTAAAGATTAAAAACAAAGAGGGCTTCTGTAATCTATCAGCTTGATATCTGAATTTTCGTTGTTAAAATAGTTAATTATTAACTCTGATTCTTTCTGAATAACTTAATATATTTCTTGTAGAGTGTTGATCTCTAAATTGAAGATACTATACTTGGGTTTTAGGTGATGATGTCCACCAAATGAGATATAAACGCATTGCTATAGTGTCTTTGAACTAGACTTTATTTAAACCGCTTTAGATTTTAATTCATCTCACCAAATTATAATTATCTCTAATCAATTTCTTTTATATCTTGCAGCAAATTTCTATATTGAGCTTTCTTAATATGTCTACAACTTCAACTTTAGATATTATTTTTAATTGTGAATAACCGAAGATACTATTGTTCAAAAATAAAATAATAAATTGTTGTATAATTTTATATCATAGAAATAAACTTTCTTTCATCCATGATTTATTTTAAAATAGGAAATATTATTGAGTATTAAAACTTATGTTTTATTATTTATAATTAGCACCCATTTATATTAATGCTTTGGAGGCATCTTTTTTAGGAAGCCATCAGTTCTCCAGAATTCGTGAATAATCAGCTACGATTCTAAAAAGATATATACAGTAAAATTAAGGAGTGTGAAAGATAATAAATCATGAAGAATCATAAATATTTAGAATGTGCATAGATTTGGTAATCAAAAATATAAAAACATGGTTTGCTAATTCAATATTTAGTGAGTTAACGCTAAAAAGTAGGATCTTTTCTATTTAGATGTTGGAATAGTAACTGACATAATGTAAGAGTGATAGGCTTTTGTAATGTGTAAACAAAAAATCAAAGGATTTTATTAACAAATATTTCGACAAAGATATGAAATATATTCATTTAATGAGACAAGAGTTGCTAAACTGATTTTAACTTATATATCAATTCAAAAGCATTAATTTGTAAATATTCAAGGCAGCAGCAGATTAAAATCTTCTTTTCATAATACTGCTTAAAGGGATAGTTTGTAAATGATAACTTTAATTTGTTTAATTTTTAAATATGTCAAGACTCACAGATCTGCAACTTGTTATTGATCCCTCAGACACTGCAGTTGTGTCCTTCGCTCTATTGCAGGGTCACATTCGTTCGTTAAATCAATAGACTGATTAAGTCAAGATAACTTCCTTCAAAATGGACCTGGTTCTCTACTAACTATACTCGCAATATTACACAATCCAAAAAGAATACATTGAGGGGAATAGCATAACCAAAAATATGCTTTCTGAGTGTAATAACATCATTAAAACTTGTAAATAGGATAGATAATAGCTTTTAAAAATGAATCAAGATCGCCTCAGATTGGTAAAAGAACTCAAAATTGCCACTGACGAATCATTATAATTTTTACAAGAAAATGAACAATTGAAAAAAATGGTTAATGCTTTGCAGGAGCTTAACTAATTGCTAAATACAAGATATACATAAATGCAGCAGCAATTTAAAACTCATGATAAATCTGGGTAAATTAAACAATCAATAAAGGGTTTAAAATAAGGATATAATAGCATGGCTGACGAAAACTCTTAAATTCAAAAGGATTTGCAGGATATCAGTAAACAAGCGAGCTTAATGTAATAGCTTTCTCTTCCAATTCGAGTTATAAATGTTGCGTTTAACAGTAACAGAAGTCTGAAATAACTTGTGATGAGGCAAGCTGAATACTAATTAGGCGAAAATAAATAGTTAAGGGATCTCTTTATAAACTGCAAATTTGACATGGGAGAAGTTCAAAAATGATTAATTATCATCTTTGTTATACTAAATTTCGTATTCATATGAAGATTAAGAAAGTTTGTTAATCATATAAGTAATCAAATAAAGAGGTTCCCGAATTCTTATTATATCTTGATTAAATCTGCTACTTTTCCATCCTCTACTCGTATATTGGATATAAAAAGATTATTAATCTCATCTCCAAATGAATATAAAGATTCCTTCATTCGATTCATTTTATTCAATCGTTGACGTTATAATTCCTCATTTAATTTATCATCATCCAGCAATAATCGATTAGATTTAAAATAATCACTATTCATGTCTTGACTATTTATAAGCTAAACTATGGGATGATGTTTATTGGAAGTAGAGTGGCTTGGAAACGAATCGCTGTCATTAGTTATCCCCATAGACTTGTTTACTTATAATTTATAAATATGATTACTGTTGAGAGTTTTATCATCAAAATTCTGTTCAACAGAATCAGCCATTTTATCAGTACTATAATCTTTAAAGAAAAAAGTTTTCTTTTTTAGCCCTCTTTAATGGCTTGAAAAACTACTTTTTGAAAACATTTGGTTTTCCATTAATTTTTGCCTTGTTGAAAAGTTTTTAGCTAAAGTACATTATTTTGATGGGGATTTTTTCAGACAAAGTTATCGATTGGAACGATGCTGAGTTAATTGATAAGGTTGATAAATTTTCAATACACTAGCAGCGTTTCTCTAGACAAGATTTAAATTCTATGTCCAATGATTGATATTATTTTCATTTGTCACGCATTTTTTCACTGTTATAGTGGGTTGGAGCCTTCCTGTATTTTTAAAAATAAGAATGTCAAATTTCATAAGAAGTTAATTCAAATGTTTGACATCTGCAATGTAGCCATAATCACACTTGAGCCAAATCTTTAAGTAAGTGATAATGCTTCTTACCATCATGAGCTCGCCCCCTTAACTCTTTGGAAGATAAATTTTTACGTTATTCTCAAGAATTTAGGGATTTATCCAAACAAATATATCTTTCTTCTAATTGAAGAAGACCATATTTTCATTAATAATAAAAAAGCCATAAGCAGGGGCTAACTTTACGCAAGCTAATATAATTTTTCTTGCATAGCTATAAGCTAACTAGTTGGAGTTTAATTCCTTCAGTCGAGGAAGAACTATTTAATTTTTAAGATCCTCAGTCCATATTTATTGAATATTGTTCTCAAGCCTACCCACAATGATCTTGGGTGTGTTTTCAATGTTGAATTCTTCTCTTTTAAGATAGGCTTAATGTTATTTAATGTTCTTAATTGTCCATCGATGACATATTTTATTAATTTGCTTCTTCATCAATTTATAATATCAGTATTGTATAAATATAAGTCTAAATATAGAATTTTATTTAATCATGGCTAATACGAACTTATCTCGTTGAGAGTACCATCTACTCTTTTGTATTGCTGAGTCTGCAATGCCAACTAATGTTAAAATATCTTTTAATGATATTATTTATTGTCGAAGATGGTTATTTCAAAAAACGGTTAAGTTTAATAATAAGCAACTATCTAGAATTAGAAATTCAATGAATAATAATAATATTCCTATTCAATGAACAGATAATTATAAAATATTTTTTCCTTCTTTGTTGATCTCACTCCGAGTTTCTTATTTACATTACAAGATTATATCTTCATCTTACTTTTGGGAGATTATATCAATGCTACAATTTCATAAGATAAATATCAAGGAACTCTGCAAGAGGGATAAAGAAATGAGAAATTATTTATTTTGTTTGCAATATAATAAATAAAATGATTATTATCTAATAAATACAAAATCAAATCTTTATCTTGGTGGGAAGATTGCACACATTCAGAAAGGTGATATCATTGAATTCGCGATGACCTGCAGATTCATGTATATGCCCAAAAATATGATACTTTGGTTTCCGCTTAAGACACACTTCCCTTAGACCAGTAGACCCTCCATGATATCCCATAAAATTTTTATCAAGTATTTTATATGGTGGACTGTGAGTAACTAATATATCAATTTCATTAGGAATTGAGTCCCAGATTGTATTTTAGTATTAATCTTGATATTGAAAAGCATTTCCAACGTAAAAAGTACTGTAGGGTGATCCGAATATTTTAATGTTTTAAATTTATACCATCTCGTGTTACAAGTAAATGCTTCTCTTCTTCAGTTCTCTAATAACTTCTTCTTTGCTCATCTGAATTAATATTGTCGTACATTGCATTTAAATTAGTTAAGAAACGAATCCTTTTATCCGTTGTCCATGCATCCATTATCTAAGATAATTTCGTGGTTTCCTGAAATTACGATCTTATGAGTAAATTTCAGTTTGTCTAAAAAATCAAAAAATTAGGTAAAGTGTTCCTCCCTTCCATAGTCGGTGAAATCGCCAGCATGAATAAAAATATCTCCAGTCATCGAAAGAATTTAATTCATCTGTCGATAATTTCCGTGATTATCAGAAATGGCAACAATATTAAGTTCCTTTCTTAGTGGAGGTCCGATAGTAATATTTGGCTCTTGGTCTTTTTCTTAAATTCCTGATTTCATAAGTTATTATTGATGTAGAAAGTATTAGCAAAACAGAGAAATAATTAAATTTATATAATATCTCTTTGATTTCTGCTATGACTATCATTTCCTGAAATTGAATCTTTTAAAAAATTGAGGATTGGAAAATCTAATCCTTATTGAGGAAGTATTATAATTCACCTAAAGGTTAATACATTATTTTTAGGCAAATTGTTTATTGATTGAAATATATCAAAATTAGATAATCCTAGGAATATTTGCAAAATCAAAAGATACTATATTATTATTTTATTTAAACCATTAATTGAATGCTTTTTATCTTTATGATAAAAAGTATAATTAACTGATAAAGATAGACAAAAATTCAATTCTGAAAAATTATATATTAATTAAGTTTTTTTTCCTACTTATAAAATTAATAAAGATTCATGAAATACTAGGAATGTTACTATCACAATTACAAGTATTTCTACTTTTATCTAGCTTATTTGGGCCACTTTAGCTTGAGAGAGCTCTTAGAAGGTTAAAAATCGATACTGATTTGATTGCCTCCAAATCTGTCCTCAGTAAATCCAGAATTTAGACTTAAATTGTTTGTCAAAAGGTTCTTCGGAGATCTAAAATTGAATTAGGCCTTGCTTCAGACTTGCCTTCGAAAAGATCTAGAGTTGAAGCCTAAATTCAAGCGGGAAGGTAGATAATAAAATATGTTTAGAGTATCCAAGGAGGAAACTAAAATCCATTCAAAATAGTTTACTACTACAAATTCCTTAAGCATATCAAAATCAAAAATTAAACCAAATAAAAAAATGGCCAACAAAACCGAAATAAAAAAATCAAGAATTGAAGCTTAAATATCCAGTGATAACTTCTTAAGGAGATCTAGGCTTCTTGCAAAAATAAATGAATTTAGATATGAGAAGCTAAGCAATTTGTATATTTGATTAAAGAATCCTTTTCTCATAAATATTAAAAAAATCAACTAAAAATATCATTTCATGAGTTAATGAAGTCATGACATAATTTATTTTTATTTTATTTTGAATCATAACTATTCTCTTTGAATATATTTTGACGTCAAGTGCGAACTAAAATATAATTATTTGTAAAATATTGAAATAGTATATTAAGTTGGATATGATCATAATTGGCTATAAAATTGTTTGGCAATGTTTTATCTTAATTTAGCAAACCAGTTTAATTTATTAATTGATTAGAATGATCTGCATACGCTTTTGTTTATATTTTGCTCAATCTTTAAAAATTACAAACGCCAAGCTGGATTATATTTACTATTGCATTTCTATTTGTTAGAGATTGAAGATTAATTAAATTGTGTGATCCTCTAAGGAGGCAGTTGCTACATCCAATTTCGCACAGCTTCTTTAATTTGATTAAACTCTTCACTTATTTGGCTCTATCTTTTTTTTACAAAGATTTCGTTGATTTCTTGAATCAATCGATTTATTTTAGAATCGAGCAATTAAATAACTGCATTTAAGCTTAACTGATAGGCTCTCTTCAATTAAGTGCATATTTCTTCATGGGCAACTAAATTACACTATAATATCGGTAATTCACACATAAAACAATATCTATATGTTTGAGGGATTAAATTGTATTGGGAAATGGAGGAAGAATGCCTTGAGTGATAATCTCCTTTTTAATTTTATATCTTATGACCTTTGTTTTTAATTTTAGACGCTGGATTTATATGTCCTTTCATCGATAAATTTCCACTTTTCAAGGTGATTACGTTACGCCCTTTATTTTTATAATCAGCATTCGTCTCAGTTTTTTGTTTAGCTTCAGTATTCAAAGGGGATGATTGAAGAGATGAATGCTTTATTGCATTTTTCAAAGTTTCAGCTGAGTATAATTATTTTCTCTATTCATCGCCTTCAGTTATTAGTTTTTTGCTGGTTTCATAATCAGTCTTTTATTTGAACATATTTTTATATCTTTCGAAAGGATCAGGAATTTGATACGTTTCATAGACATAATTAACATAATCCATAACTTATTTGTTGTCCATAAGGATAATTTCGTTGTCTTCCTAGGCAATTTTCAATTTCTAATATCCTGGAGGTTAGTGTTTTTTCAAAACGTCTCTAGAGGGATTTACTTTCAAGGATATCTTGTTTATGCTTTTGGATGCTGAGACTAATCTTTATGTTTATCCAAAATGAGTGGTTATTTTTTATCGACTTAAATGTTTTTATTTACTGAATTTCAACTTGCTGTAGGATTACGCAAGATGAGCATCGATATTTTGAATAAAAACTGAAACAGTTTTGACTGCTTGATATTTTTTGCTAACAATCATTTGCTTCGAGGGAGTATTAAATTCTTCATAAGATGTAAGATACGCTGCGATGCTTTTAAAGATTTGTCTCCATTCATTTTTTAACGACTGTTAATTAATATATAAAATTAATTCGTTTGTAATGATGGATGTCAAAATAAAATGCATTAATCATTACCATTTTTATTATAACACTTTAATTTGATCTTTGTGATGGTTAATAAGTATATCCCAATATATTTATAGGTTTAATAATTAATGGTAATCACTTATTCTCTTAATTTTATCGAATTTAAATTGAAAGGCATTAATCAATTATTTTCATACTTATTAAAATCAAAGTAATAGTTAAATTAGTGTTTGATTTATTAACAAAACAATGGAGAAGTCAATATTTTTTTGTGAATCCAGTTCACCTAATTTTATTTAATGTTTGTAGGATTCATTTAATTTTGACCCGATTTGCTTCATAAACTTATTTAAATACAAATATCGAAATTACATAAGCAAATGGACATCCTTTATAACAATAATCTCATCAACTAAATAGTCGATAAACTTTTCAAACATCGCCGATGTGACTATTCAGAGTATAATTTATGTAATCCTCGCTTGATTTAGAAAGTATCATTTATCAGTCCGACATCATCCAAGAAATCCATCGCATTCCAAATCAAAATTATTAAAAAATTTACACTTCTCTGTTTAAAAAAATACCCAACCCAGATATATGCATTATCTTTTTGCATGGCTATGGTTCCAATCGACTAGAATGCTCCAACATTCTAAGATCCTTAAACTAAAATTACGCTATTTGCTCCTTTGATTTTTCTGGCAGTGGCAAAAGCGAAGGAGATCTCATCACCTACGGAATGAAAGAAAAGGAAGATATTAGTAATAAGCTTTCTATGTAGAGATAGCATAATAAAATATTTACGAATCGCGGGATTCAAAAAATTTATACTTTGGGGCCGCTCAATGGGGGCCACATCAGCTCTTCTTTATTGCGTTAAGTACAACCCTAAAGATATAATTCTGCAAATAATTGATTCTGCCTTCTATTCTTTTGAAATGATCGCCTTTGAAATTGCAAACAAAAATGTTAAAGCTCCATAATTCGTGATAAGATTTGCTCTTCAAATGGCAAAAAAGAACTGTGGTAAGTTCCAATATAATCCGTTTGAAATCGAGCTTAATAACGTAGGTTAATGTACGGTTCCAGCTTTATTTGTATATTCTGAATAAGACAATGTCATAAACTGCCAAAATACTCACATGATTTGTTCTAAATATAAGGGAGTATTCTAAAAATTAGTTATTGAATAAAATCATAACAATTTAAGATGCCAGGACACTATTTAGAAAATTTATACTTTTATAGACAAGTATTCAAAAAAACAACCACTTAAGAGTAAAGTTCCTTTTACTATCAATCATCACTATTTCGATGCAAAAAGCTCACGTAGATATGATATCACACCATCAAGGAAAACTCATCAGCGGGCTTAACAGTCGATTGATAACTCATGCTAACATAATAAATCCATCAAAAAAGGCATTGAAAGAGTTAATACAGATAATTACGTTAGCCAAATAAAAAAATTTGATGACTATGGCACTTGGATTTCCAGTAAATATAAAAGTGAACTTTCTAAAAGTATTCAAACCCCTCAAACCCCTCAAAATGTTCACCGAAGAAGATAAACAGGTGGCTAAATAAAGCGATGTCATCTAAGTCTGAGTCATTCGTTCGTCACTCGTAGCGACAAATTGCCATAATTTAACTGTTCTCCTGCCATGTTCAAAGAGGATCTAAACAAAGAACTATTGGATATCCAGCAGTTCAACGCAAAAACAATGACCTCTTAAAAATGCCGAACTTCTAAAAAGATCAATACTGTAAAATCACTTGGTATAGGTAAATATCTAAGCAATTCTAAATATCTTTGAGAAGAAGTGATAAATCATATGAATAAGTGAATACAAAAATATGTTTACTATTACAAGCTATCCTCGGTCATCTAAATGGTTAGGATACCGGTCTCTAAAACCGAGAGTCAGGGTTCGATTCCCTGTCGAGGAACTTTTTTTACTTTAATTTTTTCAGTGAACAGAAGTCCTTCAAATTTCAGTTTAATTTGGTTATAATAATTTTTGATATGTTAATATTTTCTTTGTATTTAGTTAGGTTTGTTCATTACAAGTAAGAGAACAACTTTAACTAATAGTTTAAATGATTTTCCTTTAAAAATAATAAAATATGTTATCTATAAAAAGTGAATGCATTTATTCATAAATATTTTAACTCAGCATTGGATTTTGAATTAAACGCAACTATTAAGATTTATCCAGTCCAGTCATCTGTATTTAGTTAAATTTATGAATCAGCGATTTTTACCCGATATCTTCGAAGTGAAACTCAGAAAGAAATATCATTCAGCTAGACTTGATTAGATTAAAAATAGAAAGATCTCAAAAGAGTTAAGGGAATAGTTGGTAAAACATAAATATCAAAAAGATATTAGCTACACTAATGAAGAAAAGGAAATTGCATTGAAAAATTTACAACTTGTAAAGCGCCTGGCCGAAGTTAGATACAAACCTGCTTAAATAGCTTTGATGTGGGAGGGAAATGAGAGCAGGAGGAAAAACGGAGGCAGATTAAGTCAGCAGAGACCACACCGAGACATTTTCAGGGAATGGGATAGGATGGTAGAAAACTAGAGATTGGGTAAGAGCATCGATGTGATTAGCAGGCGAAGGAAAAACATGATTTTACCTGAGGTTTGACTATATTGAATTTCATTTATTAAATGAATATTTTTTGATTTAATAATAATAATTAAAATAATGGCTAAAAAAATTGGAACTGAAAACATTAACAGCAGACTCAGTCTCGTCATCAAGAGTGGAAAATATGTCTTGGGATATAAGTCCACCCTTAGATCTCTCAGATCTGGAGACGCTAAACTCATCATTCTCTCCAACAATTGCCCAACTATCCGTAAAGCAGAAATTGAGTACTATGCTGTACTCTCTAAAGCAAGAGTTGTGTTTTACCCCGGTAACAACATTTCTTTGGGAACTGCTTGCGGAAAATATCATCGCTGTTCTACTATGGCCGTCATTGAAGCTGGAGATTCCGACATCCTCAACGAATGATTTTATTTAAACCCTAATCATTCTATTTTTGATAAAACAAGCTGCTTATCTAAACTACTATTTATGCAATGAAGAATGTTCTAAGCCAAACAGATTTTTAATGAATTCCGGGAATTAATGGTTTCGATATCAATATGGACAATTTTGACATAAATCCTTGTTTTGAAGATCTCATCTTTTTTCTATTAATAATTTGATAAGTGTTCCATTTATGATATTTTAATTAATGAAGCTACAAATAGCCACGTTGGTAGTTTTGATTATGTTGGCCAGTGCCAACAGCGAAAATGATCAGGGAACCATTAGAATCAATAACCTCAGAAAGAGATCACTGGAAAGTTCAAACCGCATTATCAACTTCAATAAGGCTGATTTTTAGTATTGATCCTCTTATTCAGAGAATATGTCATGAAATACCCCAGACCCTACGATATTGTCATCTATTTTACTGCAAAAAGCTGTAAATTGTGCACGTAAATTGTATTATATGCAGAGAACTGTATCCTGAGTATGAATATATGGTAGATCTCTATGAAGGGTTTGGAGCTATTGATAGTTAGAGCTACCCAACCTTTTTCGTTACTATAACATTCACTACATAAATAAGCCATATTTATAAGGAGTTTGGCTTTTCAACGGCTCCAAATCTTGTTGTATCCAAACCCCATATGGCCGTAGTGAGTGAAGTTGAAAGAAAGATGTACTTGCAATAATTTAAATGGTCTATTTCTCATACTGATGGACACGTTACCACTCATAAAATGCTTGAGTTTGCAAATAAAAGAACAGGCAAAGAAGTTTTCTACAAACCTACAATATTAACGATGTGCAAAATGTTTTTTGGATTTATTGCTTTGGCTCTTATTGGAGTATTTGCTTATACCAGACTAAGCCATTTGTGGAATAACTGGGTATTTTGGCTTATTGGATCTCTCGTAAATATATAATTACATTAGATTATTTATGTCACATGCTGCTCTGGCATCATTTATGATATCATTCATGATGTTCCTTTCACAGGAAGGGACCAAAAAACAGGAGAGACTGTCATCTTTTCTGGAGGAAATCGTGAGCAATATGGACTATAGGGTTGGATTGTGTCAATATCAATTACTCTAGTCGGATTGCTTTTTATTTGCATCATCACGATTGGAGAAAGGTTTAATCAAAAAGTTTCTGGATTAGCTGGAGTTGTGGCTATCGTCTTAATTTTCTTTGTTGTCACTCAATTATAAAAAGCATATAAGGAAAAGGGATGGTATGGGCCTAATTTCTATCCCCCTGACAATTATTTGGCAGGACCTTTAAGTATCGATCAAGGAAACAATATATGATCATGATTCCAGAAAATAATACCAACTATTATAAAGATAAACAATATTTTACTATCACTTCATCTGAGCATTGGATCTTATTGAGCAAAATACTCTCTTAATCTTTTGTTTGTTTTTGCTTCCGAATCTACTTCATTTTGGGGAGTTGTCCAAAATCTCATGGTCTAATCACCACTTACAGTACAAATTTAATTTTCATTTTGAGGGTTTATCGCCATTCCAATAATTCGTTATTTGTGACCAACTAATTTATAAGTAGGCTTATATGTGTATGAGTCCCATGCAATGCAGTATCCTCCACTTCGATTGAATCCTCCATGTGATGAGATAATGTCTTTAGTCGACTATCTCCATCTTAAATTTGTCACTTGACTTTTTCCCTCAATCCTTTTTTAAACTTGCTCACTTTAACAATTCCAAAATACAATTTGCTGATCTTTGCTTCCACCTCCACTTACCAACAAATTTGATTTCCAAGGACACCATTGTAAAGCTTTAACAGCACCTTTCTGATGAATATTATGAACTTTGCTTTTTCTTTTGCTTTGTAGATCCCAAAGTATCACTTTGCCATCATTAGATCCTGAAGCTACAGTGCCATTTTTGAAAGCCAAACCACAAACTTATTCTTTATGAATAAGAAATTGCTCAACATCAGGATTTTTTAATCTAAGATCATTGTGAATGATAGACTTATCTCGCGATCCTGATAGAAAACCCCATTATGCTGTATTCTCCATACATCCTATTCTTTTAGTATGGCTTTTAAAGAATCGAACTGGTTGGCACATTTCCACGTCTATAACATTGACTGCTCCAGAAGTGTCTCCCATATAAAGAAGTGTTCCCGCCTTGTTGAACTTTAGGCAGCTTAAGAAGGAGTCAAAAAAATTATTATTATATTCCACTTAGCTAATCTTTTAGTTATAACTAAGATAGCATTAATTTCCCAGTGCCACTGAAATTATCCCATTGAAAGAATAGTCAAGAATGCTGTAGTAATAGTTATTTATAATACCTGGAACCTTAATTATTTGCTATGCAGCTATACTCTGAATGGCAATTGTTTCTTCCTTTTGATCCTTTATATCTATTAATGGATGATAGTTATTCTTAAATGATGTGATGGAATTTTCATCTGACTTATTTTTTTTGCTAAAAGTCAAGCATCTTTTCTAAGAAGAAGTGATGAGATTAACATATGATGAACAAGTGGTTGTTGTATCTTCGGCTGAAGCTTTTCGCATAGAACTCGAGAAGTGATCAGTGGAGAGGCATTTGCGATAAGGGATGTATCTGTCAGCAAGTAGTCCGACACGCTAAGCACTCATATAATTCTTATTATGAGATCTAACGACTACCAATATTTAGATTTGTCCCGCTTCAAATTTTGACTATTATTACAACGAGCAATTTTAGCAATAAATACAAAAAGTAAAAATATAGAGTGATTTATGCTAACTTATGATATGCTTTATATAATATGAAGATTTTGGCACCATTTGCTTGCCAATTGACCTTGTCCATCCATATTGAAATTTATAAGCGATGTTTTAATAGTAATAAGACAATAATTTAAATAAGTTTAAATAGATGAAGATTCTTTGGATCTGTGATTATACCTTTCTTCTCAATATCTCTGTATTTAAGTCCAAATTATAAAATTCTATTAAATTTTATTTTTCAAATAAATTGATCTCTAATTCTTTTTGATTTTATATCTGCTTGAGGGTATTAAAACCTATTTATATGTGAACTATCTTTTAAAATGATCCTTACCATACCAAATATATTAAATATCTATGAAATAAAATTAAGAAACCTCAGAAAATCAATTAATAGAAAAGTCTCAAGAATATTAATAGGCAAATAATTCTGGAGAAAACAGATAACTACAAAAGCTAATCAAAGATGAGGACACAGCCATTGACATGATTGAAAAATGGATATGGATTAATTGTGAGCAATAATTCAAACAGTATTAAAACATATTAACCTCTTCTTCTCCAAAATTAAAAGATTTAATTCGACAATAAATTGAGCAATAAAATTAGTATAACTGGAAAATTTGCCAAAAATACAATATACCTTAGATTCAAGCCATTATCAATAATGTTAGAAACAGGTATGAGAGTTTAATTAGTCTCCAGTCGAAAGAAACAGAGATGAATCCTTAAAATAAAAAAAATGGAGTCATAAAAAAAGAAGTATGTGATGTGTCCTCTAAAAATCACGTCAATAGCTCACCTATAAATATAATTCATAACAACTCTCCTGAAAAAGAAAGCAATGTTACAATTTTCCCTCTCATTAAGCCAAAAGGAAAGATTTATGACTAAAACGAACTTTCATCAAGTTTTCACTTGCTCAAATAGACATAGCAAGACTATCAAGTTAGATCTCCTTTGATATTCAATTCCGAACTATCAAAACTAAAATAACCATCCAAAGGAAATCTCTTTAATAATAAGTATCTCAAAATGACTTTTAAATATTTTTGCAAGCAAAGTTACTACACCAAAGGATCATTTTCTGAGTTTTCATTAGAAGCAGATAAAATGAATCTGAATAAATGGATGGTATTCTGCAAAGAATTTTCCTTTAACGAGAAATTTAATAAAAAGGATCTCATATAAATCTTTCAAATAAGCACAAAGTTTGCTTCAGCTATGAGCCAGGATGATTTTTTGACTGCAGTCGCTCTCCTTCAAGAAAAATTTACCAAAAAATACAGAACTGGCGAAAATTTTGTATCTGATATAATGCAAATTAACAGTGAAGCTGCATTCAGAATTAAAATGGCGAACTTAAAGATAAGTTATGCTGGCCCAAAAAGAAATTTTCTGTAATATGGTACATATACATAGTAAGCTCGTTTGCAATAAATTAAAAGATAGAAATAATTTCAGATAAAAAAGAAAGAAAGATAGATGGTTCTTATAAAGGGAATGTTTGAATCTCATATTAAAGATTAATTAAGCTCTTTAAAATTTCAGAGAGAAGTTAAAAAAGAGGCAATGCTTGGAAAAAGCATGATTGTTAAGGAGTAAAGACAAAAGAGCATCAATGAATCAACGGAAAAATCAGTTCCTTTAAAAGTACATCGATTTGAAAAATTAAATTACTCGAGAAGATTCAATTTAAACAAAAGTTCGACAAGTAATAAAAATTATACAAGTACAACAAGTACAAAGCCGACGAATCCTCAATTGGACAGAACTTAATTGTCAAAATCTTAATTCAAAAATATTGCTATATCAAAGATTGTGACTCCTACTCCTTAAAAAATAAGTAGAAATACTTGCAGGTATTAAGATATTAATAATTGCAAAAAAGAGCCTCAAAGATAATGGATTGCCCCGAAAGAATAAGAAACTATGTGGATGACAAATGTTCGCTCAGATTCATAATAATCCGATGATATTTTGAAAGAGCATTTACAAATTTAAAAGAAAATTAAAATTAATCATCAACCACAAATTATAAAAAAGATAATGGATGAAATGCAAATAAAATCAGCTTGGGTAGAGTCAATAAAAAAAGATTTATAACAGCCTTCTATTATAGATGAATAAATGATGGAGACCCAGGCAAATTTTCAGAAATAAAAAGAAATTTTTCCCTGATAAAGAATGAAATTATTATTCTTCATATATTAATTCTGGCGAAGAAAATAAACTATCATTTTGTTTTGATAGCGATCTTAAAATGACTTAAATAATAATATATTGAAAGACTGATTTATATCTAAATAATTAGAACTTATACATAACATGCATATATCTAATTGTTTTTTTACTTTTCTGTAAACAAATTATATAATGGATATGTAATATTGGATCGGTATTCGAAGATAGGACAAGAGCGTATGGTAAAGAAGAGCCCCTTTGACTCCTTCTGACATCAAGTAGATTATGTAGAAGCACAAAGAAATACATTTTATGATTCAACCATCTAAAAAAAGAATATTTTCCGATCATTAATACGAGCAAGCAGGAGCCTTGCTAACCGAAGATCTTTCCAAATGCTCGCTGATTATGGGAATAAAGTAGGTACCAGTGGACAAATTGCTGCCCAACAAAACATATATGTATTTTTCTCATACAATTAAAGTAAATATTTTTTAAGCTAGGCACAATTACAAAATATGCCAGCCCTTGCTGCTCTCATTTAAAATAACGTTAGACTTATAGACTATGAGAAAATAGTAGATTAAAACAATAACAGATTGATAGCTTTTGGAAAATATGCAGGAATGGCTGGAGCCATAGATTTCTTGAAAGGATTGGGAGAGTATATTATGCAAATGGGAATTAGTACTCCTTTCTTACATTGCAACTGTTCTTATAAATATTTTAATATCTAAGAGTCTTATAATCATCTCAAATCAATCGGTGCATTAATAAAATTGAAAGAAATCCCCAAATAACTTTCTCCTATGATATTTGCCGTTACAGGGAGAGGTAGAACTGCTCAAGGATGCTTTTAAGTTTTACAGCATTTGCCAATCACTCATATCAAGCCTTCTGATATCGAGAAAATTTGGGAAAATAAATAAAGTCACATTCATCAAAAGACAATATATGTTGTGAATATTAATACTGAAGATTGCATTGTTCCTCGAGATCCTGAAGCTAAATTTGATAAAAATGACTATTACAAAAATCCAAACAAATACCGATGTAACTTTAAATAAAAATTTCTCCCCTATATATCAGCATTATTCCATTGCATTTTCTGGTAACCAAATTTTCCAAAATATATAAAGAATAAACATTTGGCCGCTCTTGCTAGCGTATAAAGTTTACGCCTTCTTGGAATTTGTGATGTACTTAATTCTTTATTTAGGTAACCTGTGATTTGGATGGCTCAATTGAATGCTTAACTGAGTATACTGAGCCTGATAGGCCATTTTTTTATTATGATTCGATTGATGAAACATCAAGTTTTAATACCAGTTACAAGTACGGTAAATTTATCTATCTGGCAATTGACTTTCTTCCTTGCTAACTTGCTTATGATGCTTGTATCTTTTTAGTAACTTAGCCTGCCATTTCAGCAAATTGCTTAAAAACTGGGTGTAAAATTTGGTCAAAAGTGATAAGAATAAAGAGTTGGACGAGCAAGGACTTCTTCCTGAACTTAAGAAGGCAGTAATAACCAACAATAAAAGATTGACTCCTAATTTCGAGTATATCTTCAATCTGAAGGAGTAAAATATGAAAAAATCATTGGCAAGCAAAAAGAAGCAGCTCATTACTCTATAATTCGACAAGAGCAATTCTGTTATGCAGAATAATGTCACTTACATATAAGACATACAAGGAGAAGCTTTAGATTTCAGTCAATGATATAAACCAATCAACAATTAGACTAAATAATTAATGTTTACTTCTTAAATTGCTATTATAATTTGCTCTTCTAGATAAAAAGATAGCTGAAACTAACAGATTATGAAAGGATTAAATAAATTTAGACATTTTATAATAATTTATTTGATATTCTCATAAAATGTAAATGAAAATATAAATATTCATAAGTTTTCCTCCTATTTTTATTTCTCAATAGGTTATTATACTTGAACTTTACGAACTCTCTTTTGTTCAACAAAACTATTTAAAAATTAATTTTGAGCTGTTATTGCCTTCAGTTCGTATTCTCTCTTCTAATTTTCAACAGTCACTCTTTATCTCTTTTTTTGCTCAATTGAATTTTTCTTGGAAAGAAGTTCTATTTTTTTAAGATACAGCTTCTTCTTTTGGGATTAAATAGATTATAATCGTGCCTGCAAATCATCCATTCCCTCTTCAGATTAAATTTGCTTTTTCATACCGTATGCCATAGCTTCCTGATAAATTGTTTCATAAGCTGCAATAGTCATTTTTTATTCATCTCTGACCCTCAAAAGCATTAAACCTCTTTCAGTACAATCGACAGTAACTTGTCTTATAATTTCGTCAAATACTTGACTAAATAAATATTCTCTAACAGGACATATACCTTGAGTTTTCGCTTCCATTTATACTAATTCCTTTTATAATGATGTTTGGATTCTTTCAACATCTCCTCTTTCAAGTCTATCATGTGAAACATATTGCAGAAAATATTGACCTCTCATATTTTTCCATTAGCGAGGTGGAAGAATAATATTTAAAATGTCTGCTTAACTAAACGATTACCCTCAGAACTTGGTTTTGATTAATCTGATCTTTCCATCAACTTTGCCTTTTCATATGCCTCAAGTTTATGAGTTATTTCGATAGGCGGCTCATATTTTATTAAAGAAAAGGGTCCTTTTTAGCTTTAAAAAGTTTCATAATTGTTCATAATATTTTAATTATTAATGTAGTAAAATAATGATACGATTTGTTCTAAAAAGAATACATATTAAATAATTTCAATTTAACATTTATTAATAAATACTAAGGCAAAAGTCCTTAAATACAATTACATCATATGGATATTGAGCGGGAGACTAGTTTATTAGAATTTGAGAATTCACCCATTCTGTTTTGATCTATTTCTATTAGATCAGGAATTTATATCCAACTGCTCATAGCACCTCTAATTAAGACCTTCATATTTTTCTAGCCTTCTCCCTAAAATCTCTGTCCTTTCCAAATCAGAGGGGTCATTACACTTGACTTATTCACTCGATTAAGACTTTGCATGAGATTATTAGAGAACGCTGAATTTTATAGTATTTGACTAACTTTTAATAGAATTTTTTTTTGATTTTGTATCCATTCTTGAGATTTTCTTTGTGTTATTTATGTTACCAATTTAAGAGTAAAATTATTAGAGTTATTATAGTACTTAAGCGAACTCTGAAAAGAAAGTAATTCCAAACATTATTTTTTAACTGATTCAATGTTGTTTGAGAATAGTCGTTTGTATTAATCTAAACGCTGAAGAAAACCCTGTTTTTAAATTTGTAATTGTCTTTGAAATTATTTAGACAGCAATTCAATCTCTAGCTATAGCTGCAAACGTAGGTTTTATAAGTTGTTGTTGAGCTCATCAATGAGCAGAGGTCCCTTTTCTAAATGTGATTTTATCATCTAGCACTACCGACTACCAATAGTCCTTTCATATATGAGCTATATGGATTTAGTTTGACTCTTAATTATTCCTGTTAGCCAGTCTATTCCCTAAGTGATGGGACGAATTGATGATTCATGACCATGTTGCATTCTGCACCTTGAATCTCCAAAACAAATGGAGCAGAGGATAGGATTTAGTTCGCAATTAAATTAAGTACAGATATGTGTTGCTTTTTATTTTCTGTGAACAAGACAAGTGATTGCTTTGTTCAAATAGAGGCTGTCATCTAACATTTGATCAATATAATTTATTTGCTGATTAAAAATGAATTGATCAAGCTATATTCTTTAATATGAATAAATTATCCTCAGTAAACTGAGGCAGCCTATTTCATTTAATCCTACCTAAATATAAAAAATTAGGAGGCTTGTTCTTAATATTTTTAAAGGGGGCATTTTCCTTGGAAATATCGTTTATTTCAAGTAGATTGATATGTTTATCAATTGCTATCCTCCTAGGCATTATTGATTTTATAATCTTTAGAAAAGAAAATTTTATTTAAGCACCTTGTTTCAAACAAAAATTCTCATTGTAAGTTTAGAAAATAAAAGTAAATTAAATTGAAGAAATTGATCAAAAGTGCTCTATTTTCTTCAAGGAAATGTTTGGATTATCGGTTTTAATTTTCTTTCGCCCCAGTGTAATGTAATCAACTTCACATTGATGCTCTTCGGGCAATCTATGCATTCTGCAAAATTCATTGCAACAATGTTTGCATTCATGGCCTAGTATTCCAGTTTTTCTGTTGCATTTAGTACATTTCCCTTTAACAGTTGTTCTAATCTCTTCCTAATGAAATTCACGCTTTTTTAAGCCTTCTTCTTTATTTTTCTAAGTGTCTGAACTTTTTTGAGCAAGTTCATGCTTTAAAACAGGAGTAGATACCTATGGTATGGTCTCAATATTCTTTTACTTTCTAAATAAATGAAGTCGTACTTATAGCAGATAGAACACATATGGTCATACATTGAATGTCCAAACATGTCTTTGCATTTAATACAAAGAGCAGCTTCTTAATGCTATTTTGTTTAATCGTTTTGTGTCATTTCAAATATGATAATAATTATAAGTAGTTTTGTATAATGTCAGAAATATAAGCTAACTGTCAGTACTAATCTATAATCTCTATAATCTTAATTAATCAATAAAAAATACGAATATGATCATAATTTCAAGAAATTTTTAGTTATTAATGAATTTGTAATCACCAACTCAAGAGAGTATACTCCTTAAGGTTCTATTTTTTCGAGCCTATTTAATAAGAATTATTCTATTTCTAATATTTTCAAATTGTTGATCGCTTGGCTGCTTTGCAATCACTTTTCTTTGAGTATTTTCTTTATAGTTTTTAAATGTGATCACTCTAGTCTCCTTTTTATCTCTTGAGCTGTTCTTTATTCTTATTTTTGTTGGCTTCATTATTTAATTATTCTAATATCCTAATCTTGACTCGATTAACTCATGTTATTACTTCCTCTCAAAATATTTTTAATTTGCAGCTTCCATTTTTCTCTGCGGACTTTCCAGTTTTTCTAGAGCATATTTTAAATGATGAATACTACTTACTTTTTAATTCTAAAATTAATCCAAATAATTGAATCTATTTTTAATGTTCGAGGGTTTGGTATAAGATGATTGACGATACTTTTTCAATGACTTTACATTTTGAATTCTTATGCTGGGCTTTTTTTGATTATTTATCTGCTAAAGCCATCCTTGCTCATAATTTTTAACTATTTTAATATAGAACTACTGCTTTAAAGAGGCATTATACTCTCGTTCTCAGCCAATTCCATTAAAATATTTTTGGCTTCAGTCTCATGACCTCTATCCGGAATTTAAGTAAAGGGCAAGCTGTGAGAACGACTAGTTTCTTTTTCAAAGAGAGAATTAGTTTTTTTACGAGGCTATGAGTTATTTTCCATATTATATTTAATATTCGGTTTGTAGAAGACAGAAAAGTCGAACATTTCTTGATTAGCCTAACGACTAAATATTCTATTATGAAATTGATGTTAATATTAATTAAAAGATGCAACTGAAACTTTAAATTAAATTTTGTAAGCATTTAATACGTTTTATTAAAAAAAGAACAAATAATGAGAAGAGTTTTCTAAATTTTACAATTTACATTCATTGTCGAAATCACAAAATCGATAATTAAAAAAATATTTGCTCCTGTTATCGATCTTATCTAAAGCTCAGCCAAAAATTTCTCTCCCTTAATTGTCAAAGTTTTATTTTATCATCAAATAAGTAATATTGATGATTATTGTGTAAAAAAATCCAAATCTTAAACATCTTTTTCTTTATATTGGTTTCAATAGAATTAATAATATCTGTTAATAATCAATAAGTAACTGATGAATACCTGCAACATTAAAAATACAATTTTCACAAAAAATAATGGATTTAAAGCAATTTATTCTCTCGATCCCTCAAACGCATAGATGAAGTACTTCTCGAAAGGAAAGGAAATCGTAATAAATACTATAACAATATCGGCGGTAAAAACAAATCACAAATAAAGCAAAATAGCAAATATAGTAAAATTCGTAGGAATAAGAGTGAATCCTCAAGAATTAATATTTCAGGAATTCGCTATAATGCTACAAATAATTTTTTGTAGAGATCTAACAGTAATCAAAACAAATGGATTAGACTAATAACTGATTACAGTTAATATAGTCCAAATTTCTTGAATAAAAATTCATCATCAAGAAAAATCCTTTTTTGCTATTCAATGATATTCCAAAATCTTAAAAAATGGTGAGAATCGGTCAAATTCACACTATCAATGACGATTAATGCTTTGAAACAAAAAAGTAAAAAAATAAATGTAAATTAAGTATGATAAGAATTAAAATATGAAGAAAAAGTAGGAATATCAGGAGCATATGAATATTCAAAAGCAATTTAAAATGTAAAAAAATAAAAAATAAAAAATAAAAAGACCTTTTTCTAAATATTGATAGTATCTACAAATAAAAGCATTAATGGATGTTATGACTGAACATTTTTGCCATATAACCTGGAAGGATGTAATTATGTTTGTATATAGAATAAATATGATGGTTTTTTCGAAGATCTCAAAAATAACAGTGCTTATTTATAAAATATCACAAATAGAATTCTTCAAGCTATCCTTATTTATAATCGCAATGGGCTTGTTTGGAATAATATCAACATCTAGAGTTTATATTTCCCAATCATTAAGGGAAATTTACAACCCAACAGGAAAATAAAGATAGGAGATTTATTTAACCATTTTTCAATTACAGATAAACAATAATTTCTATCAATGCCAATATTATATCGTAATCCTCCAGAAATTCTTAATTTAATTTCGTATTTATCAATTTAGCTTTAGGTTTAATCGAGCTGCTTATTTTGATCGAGATAGCTTAGAATATATAACATACTTAAATGAGGAATGGAAAATCGATGTATGGGCTTTAGGAATACTCATCCTAGAAATTCTTAATGGCGGTCCTTTAAAAGATGAAGGCTGCAAAATTAATGAATTAATAAATCTACAAAAAAATATTGTCTCACAAAATCATTTAACGATGAATAAACTGGATTATCCAATGAAAATAGCATTACTGAAAATGTGAAGTCTGCATCCTAATGATAGATTACACCCAAAATAAATCATGCAAATTCTTAAAAAACGATGATATTTTTTGATGCATACAATACTAATATTAATCTTCTATAATGTTTTATTAGAATTCTTCCACAATGAAAAAGGATGATTTTTCAATAAATAAAATTTACGGAAATCCTGATATTCGAACGCTAACAAATCGAATTAAGTTTTTAGAAAATCGCAGAAAAAAATGTCATAATGGTATCGCGAAAATATAAGAAACCATACAGTCTCATAGCAAAACAAAAAATACAAAGAACAATTATTCTGGGGAATATATTCGAAGAACTGTTGAAACAGAGTATTAATAAGGCGAGAAAGAAGTGCGAACGACTCGAAACTAAAAATGGATGGAGTTAAAATAGTTACGAGTTCAAAAATATAAAGAGTGCAAAGAAAATTCCTAGAGAATATTGGTAAAAATAGGATTATTATAGGTAGTAATAAAGTCTCAAAAATAAAACGATTATTTAAAGAAGAGATTAAAAAGAAATAGGATACTAAAGGAAGAAGATTAGGGGAGAAAAAAATTATCAGAATTTTAAGAAAAAAGGAGTAAATTAGCCATGAAAAGCAATAAAGAGTCCGTCAAAGAAAATATTGCCATGAAAAGTTAAATTTTAAAGAAACAATTAATGGAAGAAGAAGAAAAATTCATTGGTAATTATTAGCAATCTCTCACTTATAAAAGTTAATTAATGCGAAAAATTAAAAAGATAATTCAACCTAATTTATGAAAATTGATTTATTAGAGTCTCATTCATCATATCTATTAATATTTTTTCTACATTTATTATAAAATTACAATTTTACCATCAAGATAATAAATTACTATCTTCTTATATTTAAAATAGACTAAGTACTATTTTTATTTATCAATTTTTGATAATTATCAAAGTTTTTGTATTGTTATAATTCACTATTTCTGTCATAGACATGATTTTTCTCTATTTATCTTTTGTGATTTTTAATTAATAGCTCGTAATGACTGAAATTTTTGGTTGTTAAATTTTTTAAAAGATATATAAAATGCCTTCATGTATTTACTTTCTTAAAGATAGCATACTCCATTCATAAAATTACAAATCATATCCTTAGTCAAAGAATTATAAAATTTTGCTAAAATAGTAAAAATGAAATTAAGATTGGTTTTTACTTTAAGCCAAAAGATATCAATATTCGACACGTTCAAATTATCCATAACATCAATTTAAATTTTCTTTTTTTCATTTTTTTATAACACAGTAAATCATTTGAAAGATACTGAATTCTATTTATAATTTCAACAATACAATGATGAATCTGTCTCGATTTGTTGATCCTACAAGGTGTTTACAACTTTTATCTGGAGTTCTTGGAATCTACATAAGCTACTTAGTGACGGGTGTTCTTCATGAATCGATGTACTTGATTAATAATTCAGGTTGAAAAAAGGGTATATCAACGACTTCACTGGTGAAGAAGATAAGTTTCCTTGGGCTGCAGGCTTTTTAATATTCCCGAACGGCATCACTTGGATTATAGGATAAATCGTCAATTATTTTCAAATAAAAAAATAGGACAGAGTTCATATTCCAACAAAAAACGCAGCTATCTGTGCTTTAACAGTCACCATATCAACTCTTACCTACATATACGCCATTTACTTAACTAATTTTCCAGTTGTCATGATGTTCAAATCATGCAACATCCTGTCAGTCGTTTTAGTGGGAGTTCTATGTTCTCGCGTTGCTGATAAGAAATTAAAGTTAGGTACAAAGAAGATAGTAGTTGGTGTTCTTGTAACAGCCGGCATTATTATCTTTAAAGTTTTTGATCCATAATCATCAGAAAAATAAGAAAAAAAAACTGAATTACTAGGAATTATTCTTCTAATTGCATCCTTATTGGCTGATGGATTTTTACCTGATTTTCAAGCAGAAATAAAATCAATTTATAAGCCTCAACCGATGGAAATGATGACAATAATTAATAAATGGATATCTATAATAGCGTTCCTATATTCATGCGCTCTTCTGGAAATTGTTGACATATTCACATTTATGTTCCAGCATTATTTATTCGCATTTCATATGATATTGATGGGAGTGCTATGTGCTATAGGGCAAATGTTTGTTTATCGCATGATCAAACAATTTAAGCAGCATTTTGTTCCTTTTGTCATTACAACCAGAAAGATATTCACTGTTGGGCTTAGCATTATCTATTATCATCATGAGACCAACATCTTTCAAATTATTGGTTTGATTATGGTTTTTACAATAGTTACTTATTAATTTGTTTCAGAATTAGTTGACGAGCAAAGCAAAGCCAGGATGGAAGAATCCATTCCACGAAAACTTGAAGAACAAAACTCCGGAGTTGGAATTGAAATCGAGCCATCATCAGCGCGCTAAGTACAAGAGGAGTCTATGGATCATTCGATCGGTCATATTTAAAAATAACATTATGAAAAACGTTTGGCTGGATAAGAAAATTTAACAGCAAAAAATTAAAATTAAAATGAACTCAAAAAATGAATTATCATGATGAATGCAAACCATTTAATACCAATCATTACTAATAATATTACTTATACAATTATGAAGATAAGATTTGATAAAACCAAAACTATAGAGTTAGTGGTGGGCATAATTGCTGTCTATGCAATTTATTTCAAAACAGGTTTGCTCCAGGAGTCAGTGTAGCTTTACTCTAATTTAGGTTGAAGCTTTCTTATAAGAACGATGAGACAGGAGAAATGCAAACCTTTGATTATCCCGAAGCCCAACTTCTTTTTGTTACTTCTATCACATGGTTGGTTGGATACGTGTACAATTTAACTCGGTACTCTAGTGAAGAAAGAAGCTGCATTCCTTGGTTTAATGGATTTAAATGTGGCTCAGCTGTAACCTTATCAACAATCGCTTACTCCTACGCTATTTATTTTACAAATTTTCCCTTAGTGATGATGATAAGATCTTGCGGAATATTATCAGTTGTAATGGTGGGAGTACTGTTTACTGGAGTAGAAGATACAACTCTTAAGTTAGGCCGCCGAAAAATACTTATAGCAATGATAGCAACAGCCGGAATTATTATCTTTAAAGTCTTTGATTTAAATAAATCCGACAGTCATAAATCAACATAGGCGATAGGAATTATTCTTATGATCATCTGTCTCCTAGCAGAAGGATTTTTACCTGATTTTCAAGCAGTGGTCAAATCAAAATATAAACCTTCAGCCACAGTTTTAATGGTAGAAGTTAATAAATGGGCATTTATCTTATCGTTTCTCTATTCGCTCACAACTGGACATCTGTATCCAATGACAATTTTTTTGAAGGACCACTTTCAGCTTTTAATTGATGTAATACTGATCGGAGTGCTATCTGCCTTAGGACAATTAGTTATCTACAGATTAGTTAAAATCTTTAAGCAGCATATTGTTCCTTTTATCATTACAACACGCAAAATATTTACAGTTGGATTAAGTATCATATATTATGAACATAACATAGCATTAATACAACTTGTTGGACTTGTTATTGTATTTGGGGTCTCCATATACGAGTTTATTTCTGAAATAAAAGAAGATGGCTTGACCCAAAGTGATAAACATATTGAGCTGCCATAGGATAAAAAGGTTTAATGATATGTATTTATCAATAAGCTCTCTATATTGTAATTATATCAAGGTATAAAGATGTATTTTAGTCATCTTATATTAATTCACCAAATATCCTTGCTTTAAAATACATTTATTAATGATGCCATTTAAAATTACAAGAAAGTTAAATAAATTAAAATATATGACAATCAGGAATATGATTATCGAGTAAATAGCTCATAATTTTACAAATAAGAATCATTATATCAGAAATTATTATTATTTGAAGGATTCAATGATACCAAAAGAAGTTAATCTGATTACTACAAACTACTCTCATCCTCCATCGATTATTTTTCAATATTATTTGTTGATGAGCTATTTTTACTATTATTAACCTGCACTTATTCTTGAGAAGGTTCATTAGAGTGTTCACTATTTTTACTGTTGCTATTATTAGATTGGATTGGTTCTTCTTATATTTACGAATCAGATTATAACGAATAATCTATATCATTAGACTCCAATTTTATCTAATTGATGATTGAATTTTGAAGAAGACCTTTAAACAACATAAAATTTTTTTGCTTTTCTTATTTTCTGTCAATGGTTAATTTCTTTTTTTATTCAAATGTTAATTATCTGGTTTAATAAGTTGAAGATGTTGATTTTTTGCTTTTTGGTATCTTTTTAATATTGCCATCACTATCCAGTTGACCATTTTAAGCCATTATCTTTAAATTTTACTCTCTCTGCTTTTTCATTTAAGCTTATTTTACTCGTCTTTCTTGGTTGGCAGTTTCTTTGACTATTAAATTTGCTGTATTGATTGAAAAAACTGATTGAAGCTATAGTTCAGTAATAGTTCTTTTTTATAAATTTCTTGCGTTTATTTTTCCAAGGCTCACCTCTTCATTATAATCATATCTTGATCCCACAATTTTCGTTAGCTCTTCTTCTGACATTCCCTTTGGGAGTAATTCGTTTAATCTTTAAGGATTCAGATATTAAAGAGATTTTGTCAGTGGATTATAAACAGTTGCTAACAAAAAGATTAACTTTGATTCTAACACAATCTTTTCATAGTCTTCAGGAACTCTTTCACTGAATGGTTTGACTTGTCTAAGGTATTAAATGACTGAATTCATATCATTCATCTTAGACAAATGTTTGATGGCTTTCTTAATTCCTATTCCTTTGATTGATTCATTATAATCAGATCCTGCAAGAATTGCGGATTGGACCCTATTGACGTGATCCATCTTTAAAAACTCTTTGATAAACACACTATCAACATCTTATGGTTTCCATTTACTTAGGTCTATATAGTCGCATTATCCATCTTGACCAAGTTTCATCACTACTTTTATTCCGTATATCACCAAATCTGAATCTTCTGATATAGCGAAGTCAGCCAGTCCCAACTGAGTCAGTTTAGCAATTTGACTGTCAGATTAAAAAGGAGCAACCATAAATTGAACTTTCTTTGCTTGAAGAGCACTCATTGTGTTAGTAATAATCCTGTCATCAATTACAATGCATCTCGATAAATATCTTCTAGCCTCTTCTTAATTTCCTATTTTGAGATAATCAAGACCTCTTTGCTTATTTTATTCCTTGGCTCTTTTTCTTTTATCGATTGTGTCGTTTTTTTTGCCAACATATCTTCCGTCAAAAACACAAATCGGTTTGATCTTATAATGGAGGAGGAGATCCAACATCTAAAGAATGTAGTAGAGAAAATCGTTTGACTCTATGTTTTGATTTAGCTAGAATGCACATCGATAACAGCCTTTGTAGATCCAAGACATGATATCAATGGCAACAGTTAAACCTTGAAAGGAGCTAATATGCTATTTGATTGTTATTTGAGTCAACATTTTGAGTAGTCCGTCTATTCCCATGGTTTGGCGCTAATATTTATAAGAAAAGATAATTAAATTAAATCACTTAAAATGTAATTCTGATGAAATGTTAAAGAAAAATAGCGGATAATTTTCAAATTATCAATATCATTTTTTGTTACTTATCTGGAAGTCATTCTTTTAAATAAAAAGAGTATATGTGTTTATGATTTGTAATAACCTTTTTATCACTCCAACAACAAAATTTCGTGATACATTTTAAATTGATTATTATCTTGCAATGTACCTCCTCACATACTTCAATTATATTAACCAATGATTTTCTCTGTTGGAACCAATAGCAGTGGTAAAATTTCCATTCCTCTTGCCTTTTATGATAAAAACTCAACTAAAACTTTGTTGATTTAAGCATTCATGCTCATGCTTGTAATCCTTTCTGAACTGAGATAGTGCTCGCTTGTTTTCAGTCAAAAGGTAATATGTTGGTCCCTATTTGATACTTGTTCTTCTTTTACAATCATATCGTCAGTTTCTGCTTAAATTCTTGTCACTTCAATTGCTTATATGATTTTAGGAAATATAACACTCACTGAAAAGTAATATTGGGGCTAAATGCCATATATTTGTAAAAGATGTTTGCGAAAAAACAAATAGGGGATGGGATATTCAAGTACCTGTTGTCAAAAATGTTAATAATCCAACTACAATAATGTTTCAAGGAGTCGAACTGATTCCAACATTGTTGACGGATCCACCAGAAATTATCATATAATTAATATTTAATCGATTCTAACATGACTTGATAAACATTTGTTATGATATTAATCATATTTTCTGTCTAGTTTTGGCAATTCATGCTAGTTTTAAGCAAACAAATAAATCTCCTTTGTCTTGAGTCTTAAATCTTCAATTAAATGTAAAAATATTATAGTTCCTATTTAACTAGTTTAATTGATCAATGAATGAAAAATTAAAAGATTTTGATATGCCTTAAAATCATTAGAAATTTAATCATATTAATCAAAGAATAATATTATTATTATTATTTCTATAGACAAATGATCGAAAAGCAATCTCATCAATAAAGTTTGCTTAGTGGTCATTAATCACTGTCAGAAGCTTAAAGTTAGTCATAAGCAAAGTCATATTTTTCTTCTCTTCCAAAAGTTGATGGAGAGTCTTTCCTACAAAGATTATTTTTTACATGGCTCCTTCCTTTTCTATCCTATGGAAGCAAACAAATAGTGACGATTCTCACGATGCCGAAGCTACCTTTTAAATTAACCACATAGTATGAGTATACCAAAATGCACAATATCTGGAAATCTACCACAAAGGTTAAAAGAGAGGGTTTTACCTTGTTAAAAGTATTCTTCAAAACATTTAAAAAAGAGTGGATTCAAATTTTATTTTTAATCCTCCTAATCGTGACTTTAGAACTATTAAGTCCTTTTATTACTGCTTATAACATCAACTATATTCAAAACAACTAACTATAAATTTAATATGGAATTACCCTATTTTTGATCACAATGATTTTCACAACCCTCCATAAGATAATGTACGCACAACTTATGTATCGATTAGAACAAATAGGAATTAATCTCTACAATAGTGTTGGAATGATGGTTTACTGTAAATCTCTTAAATATCCCACTCTTTCAGAAAAGAAGTTTAGTGAGGCAGAAATTATTAATTACAGTCAAGTTGATGCAGAGCGTATGACCTACATAGGCTATCATATCTTAGGATTTCTGAGTGGTCCCTTATTGATATTGGGAGGATTTGGAGTTATTTATTGGTTTGTCGGTATCTCATTTTTTTCAGGATTTGCTATTGTTGCTCTTTTAGTCTTTTGCTGCTATTTCGTTTCAAAGAAAATCACCGTATACACTGAAGAAGTTTTGTAAAAAAAAGATGATAGAATGAAAATTACCCAGGAAATGCTGTCAATTATTAGGTTTATCAAGATAAGTGTCATTTAGAAATTTTTCTTTGCAAAGTTGGATAAAAAACGAAATAGTGAAGTTAAAAGCTATATTAAAAAAGGTATTTTTGATGTTATACTCAATTAAACATTTTGGTTAACTTGTCCGATGCTTCTTTCTGCAATTTTTCTGACCTATACTTTACTAGGTTATAAAATGACTTCCGAAGTTGCTTTTACTACAATGATGATAGGGTCTCTTATTGAATATCCCCTTTATTGTTTCCCGACAGCAATATCTTAAATTATACAGATAATGACTTCTGTTAAAAGAATAGAAAGATATTTAATCAGTAAAGAGATTGATAGTAGTCACATTCAATATGGCAAAATTTCAGATAATAATCATGCAATTAAAATTGTCAACGGAAATTTTTATTGGCAGAAATAAACTGAAAATGAAAAAGAATAGATTGATAACATCAAATTATAAGTAAATCAATAAGTTAAAAAAGAGAAGCATACTTAGAAGTAGAATTATTAATTTTCTTAAAATAGTGAGTCACCATAAAAAATAATTGAAAACTCTGGCATATTCAGTGAGAAAAATAGTAAGTACCTTCATGTTCTTAGAAATATTAATCTGTAAATCACAAAAGGAAAATTGATTATGATAATCGGAGACATTGGTTGTGGAAAATCCAGCCTACTTCATGCAATTCTTAATGAAATGAATCATTCTTCCAAAACCAGTATTTATATTTCAGGAAAAATTGCTTACTCCGCACAAAAACCTTGGATAATGTCAGGAACTCTAAAATAGAATATTTTGTTTACCCTACCCTACTAAAGTGAAAAATTCAAAAGAGTTATTTACTACTCCTCTCTCGATGATGATTTATAAGTATTACCAAAAAGATAATAAACTTAAATTGGTGAAAAAGGCATCAATATATCGGGAGGCCAAAAGGCAAGAATTAGTTTAGCTAGAGCTTTGTACTCAGAAAAATAAATATACTTGCTAGACGATATATTAAGTGCAGTCGATGTGCATGTTGGCTAGTTTTTGCTGAAGTAAACTCTAAAGGGATTTCTACAAGGTAAAACTGTACTCATGCCTACTCATGCAATCAAATTCGTATCAGAGGCAGATTAAATTATTATTATGAAAAAGGGTAGCATTGTGAGACAAGGCCACTACTCAAACCTCAAATAAACTCCAGAATTTCAATAAATTTCTCAAAATGAAGCAGACCATGAGAAAATTGAAAAAGTTGAATAATAAGATTAGACAGATCTTGATGTTTAAATCACAATGATGAAGGAAGCAATGAAAATACAATTGCATTCAGAAGACAGGAAATAATAATGTATAACTGATAAAGTTGTCGAAGATTTAATATTGCCAGAAGACCAATAAGTTGGAAGAGTCAATTTTAAAGTATTCAAACAATATATTAAACTTAATGGCGGAGTTGGTCGGTTTGTAACATTGGTATTTTTGGCAACATTCTTTTGGATTTCTTTCAAGACATCTGCTTCATTAGTTATGTAACTTTGGTGTGAGAATCCTATAGACTAAAATATATATTTGTATCTTTATATAGGTTTAAGTATTTTTGGCAATATATTTATTTTTATACAAAACTATACTCTAATGATTTCTGGTGCTCACCAAAGTATGACTGTACATAAAGGTATGATAAAAGGCTTGCTTTATGCCAGTCTATCTAATTTTTACAACAGAGTGCCAGTTGGTCGTATAATAAACAGACTCAGCAAAGACCTTACTGATTTAGATGAGACTCTGTACGACAATTTGTCTTATACATTAGTCACAGGTTTTCAAATTCTAAGCACTTTTGCGATATGTATTTATGCTTCGAGTATATTTGCAATAATTCCAATGCTAATTGTGGGATATTTGTCTATTAGATTGAGAAGATATTATCTGAAAACACAAAGATAAATGGTTCGCTTTTAAAAAAGTACAAACTCTCCAGTTGTGAGTGGATTCATGGAAACAGTTAGCGGCTTATCTACAATCAGGGCATATGGTAAATAAAATGATTTTATGAATATGCAAATGTCCTTTATTGATGTTAATAAAAAAGTAAGGTTAAATAAATGTGCTCTCTAAAACTGGTTTGCTCTGAACTTGTCTTACTTCAGTTTGCTCATTAACATGCCTTGCATTGCTTTCTGTATGTTCAGCAATAGTAGTAATCCTTCGTTGATTGGACTGCTAATGGTATATGCTCTAACTCTTAGTGATGACATTATAAATCACATTATAGTATTGACTCAATTTGAAACTCAATTAGTCACATTGGAAAGAATCTATAAATTTATGCAAATTGAACCAGAGACAGGTTATAAATAATATTGCTTAAATTGGTAGCAGGAGGAATAAAACTGCAAAGAAGTCATTAAAAATGGAAGCTTATCATTTTAAAATCTGCATGTAAGATACCGAACTGATTTGCCCAATGTACTTATGGGAGTTACTTGCAAGATATTTCCAGGAGAAAAAATAGGCATTGTTGGTCGCACTGGAGCTGGAAAGTCAACTCTAATTAATAGTCTATTACGCATTACCTAAATTTCAGAAGGAGATATTTTTATTGGTGGATAATCGCTAAATTTGTACCCTTTAAAAGATCTGCGAAACTCAATTACAATGATTGATCAAGATCCCACTCTCATCAAATCAACTTTTCGATAAAATCTCGATTTGACTGGCAAATATAGTGATGAGGTGTTATTGAATATTTTAAGAGAATGCAATTTGCTTGATATTATTAATGAAAAGGGAGGGCTGTCAGGAATGGTTTCAAATTCGAGTCTATCAGCAGGAGAAAAGCAGCTTCTCTGTATCTGTCGAGCTTTTTTGAAACATAGTCGCATTGTTTTAATTGACGAAGCCACAGCAAATATTGATATTAAAAATGATGCAATTATTCAAAGAGTTATTTCTGAAAAATTTAGAGAAAGTACTGTTTTAACTATAGCTCATCGCCTATCAACTCTTCAAAACTCAAATAAAATTATGGTTATGGATAAGGGAAAGTTAATTGAGTTTGGCAGCCCAGCTGAACTCTAGACCAAAGAAGGAGGAATTTATTCCTAAATGGTTCACAAAAACCTGAAATAATTTTTGGCATGAGGCATAATGATGTGTATTTAATTAAATTGAAGCTATTAATCTTAGATAATTCAATGATCACTTTAAAATAGGTGAAAAAGCCAACATTGGATCATTATAATATTATCAAAATGACAACTGAGTGGTTCCAAAAATCCTTTCAACTTAAAGGGAGAAAAAGAGGATGTTACTTAATTACTGATGAAATACTTAGCAATATACAAAAAGAACTCAGTGGTTTTCAAGTCGGGCTTTGTAATATTTTTCTCGTTCATACGTCAGCAGGACTGACACTCAATGAGAACTGTGATCCATCAGTAAGAAGAGATATGTAAACTGTGTTTAATAAATTGGTTCCTGAAGGCAAGAATCTCTATGAACATGACGATGAAGGATTGGATGACATGCCTGCACATGTAAAGAGTGTTCTTAGCGGGGCTTTCCTCACTATTCCCATTACTAATGGTAAACTGGGCCTTGGAACTTGGCAAGGAGTTTGGTTGATGGAATATCGAGCAGGTAATCACAATCGTGAGGTTACAGTGACAATTCAAGGAGTCAAATCAAAAAATGATAAATGAAATGAATATGTGAGTTAATAGTCTTTTTTAAATTATTCCAATTGTCATTACTTTGACCAGAAAATAAACTATTGTCTAATTGAATCATTTGTTAATCCATTAATTGAATAATATATTTCATATTAATACCAATATTATTTGATTATTACTTTCGATAATACTGTAAAAATAGGAAGAAAATTTTATGCCTTATCCAAATGAATTGCAAGTTCTGAATCAAAGAATTGTAAAATGAAATAAAATATTGAAATATCCGTTGAACGGAATTAATAAAGACTCTTTAAGATAATATTATTATTAAACTTATTTTAATCAAAATCAGTAAAATTAAATTAATGGCAGGTATTTTCTATTCAATCATTTATCATTGATTCGAATTTTTAGCTTAAAATTTGATGATGATTTTATAAACTTCTAATTTAAATTTTGCAAAAATTAATAATTCCTTGATAATTATTAGTACTTTTTTTAATTTAGAGGCTTGATAATCTTAATTATTTATAATACTCTACATATAATTTAATTTATGAATAAATCATCAACTACCCTGCTAATCCGATTGATAGGGGATAATAATAGAGATTCTTCGACTTATTTTGTTTCGAATTTTATATATTAGCTCTTAAATTTTCATTTTGAAAGTGACTCTTTCTTGTATTACTTTTCATTAGATATGACTCTTATGACTAACATTTTTTATTAAATTATTAAATTTATCCGAATAGAGAGGAAAATACTATGTGGTTTAATATTTATCTATATTATCATTAACTTTACATATTCGGAATCTCCCCAAAGGATAATTAATACAAGTTTGCATTAGATGGAAGAAGTATATTTTGCTACCTTCCAAAAATATTTATGAAGATCGAATAATTTTAATATTTTTTTCAATTGAAAGCCCTCAGTTTCCAATGAGAGATTTTAAATAATTTAATCTTAACGATGAGATTAGTGTCAGTTATTTAAAAATACAAATTTATCCTGAAACTGCATACATTTAATAATTTTGTAAAACATGATCAACGTACACCAGCCAGAAACTAGAAAAGCCGATAATGATATGTTCACTTCAACTCTAACTTTTTCGTGTAAAAAGCTATCTTTCCATCCCGCGTTTTCAAAATCTGAGTGTTCACCAGCGTCAACATAAGGCCAAACTATAAGTCCCTGTTACGAAGAAAGGGAATCAAGTTAAACATAAGAGGACGATAGTATTAGTCAAAGCAACTCTACAATTAGTCGAGGGTTTAGGAAAGCCTCTGATTATTGTGAGACCACTCGGGAAGAAAATAACAATTGTGAGATAATAGAAAGAGTTTTAAAGAGTTAAAACTACAATTTACAACAGCAAAATCGATTACTTCTCAATGAGATTTACAAGCTAAAAAAGCAAAACAAAAAAAATAATTAAATTTACAATGCCCAAAAATATGAGCTGATGAGAATGAAGGAATAATGCTAAGTTCAAAAGCGAAGAGCCGCTTATATGAAAGGAATAATTTTGGATAAACTAATGGTTATGGAAGATAAGCTAACTACTACCGATACTGTAAACACTAGCCAATCGGAAAGTCTCCTGGAAGGATTAAATGCCAGCGAAAACGGTCGTTATTCATACAATAACAACTGATTATGCTATACACTTATAAATGTCCTCCTTTTCATTTGTTACTAGTAAATCCAGTTTTTGGAAATAAATTTAATATAAGCTAATTCAATTCCTTCTTTAAATATATTAATACTATTTTATTAAATTACTGATAACATGAAAATAGGCCAAATTATCGAAGTAGCAAAAAATATTTGGATGAAATTGATGTTTAGAAAAGCCAACTGAGGTCAACCGGAACTGCAAAAGTGATTTTTATTTGTTTCTATTAATAGTTGAAGTATCTATTAAATTTAAACAAGATAAAGAGAAGAAATAAATAATTCAACATATCATATATTATCAGAAGAAGATAGCAAATTATAAATGTTCTGATATCTCTATCATACATAATAAAACATATTCTTAAAATGACACGCAGCTTTTAATTAATATTTTTTGGTTTTTTCAAGCAATAAAATTTTCACAAAATTTATTGTTTCTTTAATTTCGAGAAAGAAACAAATCGGTCATTTTAAAATATTAAATTAATTTTTGCACTGTTGATTTATTTTTGCGATAAATTTAATTAAATGTTCTTGTAATCATTTTATTCATATGAGGTCCTACAATATTTTCCCTTTCACGTTCCAAGAGTCGCAAACTTGCTCTTCAAGATTGGTTTCATTTAATATTTTCTCAATCCATCCAGCTAGTATATAATCTTTTGCTGAGACTTTATTGCCTATGTCATGGGTCGATAATCGAATTTGTAAGTTACCTTACGCCAAAGTCCATTCAGGATGATGGTCCATTTCATCAGCTACCCAGCCAATTCTGCTCATCTTTTCCAATACAAATGAAATATTATGGGGATTGAATTCATAACGATATCCTAAGCTATCGAATCCTGTGCTGGGAACAAAATTTTTCAGAGTCTTAGCGAGCTACTGATGAGTTTGAGCTGCTAAAGGCTTTGATTTATAGAGTTTGATTTGTTTGAGGGATACCAGTCGACTCATAGATATGATAATATTAATACTTAAGATAGCATAATATGAAGAATTACCAGACAAGCTGATGACTATATTAATTTTATATCTTCGCAATCGAAAGAATTTAATTATGTTAAGACTCTTTAGAAATTATAGATCTTTTAGGAATAATAATATATAATCCTTAAATCAGCATATTTGACACTTTATTGGATATTTGAAAAATCATTTGTTTTTAAATTTTTATAAATAATACTAATCGATCACTTGGTTAATTCTCAAATAGAAAATGTATTTAAATAAGAAATTATGATCTTTGAATTCGCAAGTATCAATATAATGACTCTATTCTATAATTTTTTAGTATAATGATTGGTGAAATAATAAGGGAGGTCTACGGCGAAACTGAGCATTTGGTGCGCTAACTCATCGAAATTCCAATTGTTGTAAGTTGCCTTTTTCGCTCATTCGACGAATTCACCCAAAATCTCATCTTCCGAATGATAACTAACGGTGGCTCTATCTAAAAAAAATAAATATTGGCGCTGATGGAAAAAAATATCGTTAAGAAAGAAGGTTCAGACAAATTTGACAGATCTATGAATAACCTTTAGAAACTGAAGATAGTTTAACGCTCAGGGTTCTAAAACCCTCACTATACAATAAATCGGCAATTCTAGCAAAAATTCAATGAGTACTTGGAGAATCCGTTCAAAAAATAGGGTGAACTGTTAACTCAAACACAGAGTTATGATAAAGAGTTCTTCAACTTGCTCGGTTTACTTCGTTAAAACAACTAAATATTAAGGGAATGTAAAATTGGAAGATTATATGGTGATAGCCGCCTAACCAAGTAAAACTTTGACTTTATTCGTTTGCCCTTGGGATACAAAATTTCCATTCTAATAAAAGGATACTTAATATATAAGCGGCGTAATAAAAATTGCAAGATAATTAGAGATATTTTGTGCCTCAGTATGATGCGCAGCGATCGACGCTATCGCATGAATGAAAAAACTGAGGAGATAATAAAAGAGTTAGAGATGATTCGATTGGTAAAGCGAGTTTAAGATGGTTATTTCATCATTAATGAGTACCTCTATAACTTTGCCTTTGCTTAAAACATCCAGGACAATAAATTACTAAATTGCTCAATTATTATCGAAACGAATTTCAAGGTTTACACTCAAATTCCATTTTGCTAAAACAAACAAAACTACTCACTCATCAAGGATATACTTCGATTACTAGTTAAAATTGATCATTAGGAGTATAATTTTTAAGAGCTGATTGTTGGATAAATTACTTCTGATAAAATGAAAGACATATTTGAGTGCAAAATTGGAGTGCAAGAGTATTTATCGTTTTTTAGAAACTATATGTCGGGGGATCTATGCATATAAAAGGATTTGGGTACAGATTTATACATTTAGGTAAATGGAATAAAATACACTTTTTGGGTTTGGAAGGGCCTAGTGAAGAGCTGATGATCCCTAATAACGTCAAACAAGAACTTAAACTTTGGTAATCTCTGAATAAGAACAGATCAACTTCTTAATTTATGTTATATGAAGACATTTCAAGAGAGGAATATGATGTTTCCAGGTGATTTATAAATTATAGTCATTTAATCATTAAGTAATCTTTCCCAAAACATTATCAAGGCTCAAAATAAAGAATAGTATTAATAATAAATAAATGTATTAAATTTTGTATTTCAATTTTTAAAAGCTTTATTTTTTCATTGATAATAATCTATTACACTTGGTAGATCAATTTTTATGATCTAATGGTAACTATTTTTCATCGATCATCTTTTCTTATTAATTTACTTTCTTCTACCTTTTGTCTGCAAATATGCTATACCCTTCCATATTTTTCAGTTTAAATCTTTTCTTATCAATTTTTTTCTTCAGCTGCTTATCACTAAATTTTCTCATAAATACATTCGTATCAATTTTTTTTCTGATAACTGTACAAAATCGTAGACAAAGTGGCTGCTATATTATGGATAAGTCAATTGATAGATTCGAGCTGCTTGGATCAGAAAATTCATGCGCAGCAATGATTATTCGTCTTTTTTCATTTCTCCAAATTTATAAGAAAAATAAATATAATTTAACATTGGATAGAAATGCTCAAATACTGCAAAAATACTGATATTTTATTAATTTTTATAGGAATTAATGTTTTATTAAATTAAAAGGAATGGTTATTAATTCTACTGATTATTTAGACACCATAAATTAATCAGTAATCTTATATGCTGTTTTTTTTGATTCCAAAGATATTGTATCTGAGAATTATGCCATTTAAGGTAACAGCGATCAAAGTAGTCTTGTCTGGACTCAGCTTTAGTTTATTGATTTCTCCATATGATTAAAGCTTATTCAGATCAACTTTTTTAATCAGTAAATCAAAGTAAGTCAAACAGTTCTAATCTCCACCGTAAAACAACAGCTTTTCTCCTGTTGTTTAAACCAAACACTCTTAAATTCCATGAATGAAGGTTCCATCTACCTGATACTGCTTTTTGATAGAACCATCTGCAATTAAACATTAATAAATAGTATTTCCTGATCCAGCAAGCCGTATCGTCATCTAATCAATGAAATATACATCTGTGATGAAATTAGTAACAAAGAAGGCAATTCTCAGCTCAAATTTACTTAGAGACCAAACAGCGTAAGTCCCATCCTCACAGCCAGAAATTAATTGATCATTATTGTAAGGATTTATACGAAGACAGTGAATTGCTTTCAAATGGTAAGCAAGAGAGCCGTAGACGAGACCTAAAATCTTGGATTAGATCAAATTCCACATTCGAATCATTCCATTTTCTCCACCACAGATCATTCTAAATACCAATATCTCTACATTGTTGAATCTTCATCGGAGATGATCTCTTTAACTTTGCCGAGATTACTTTAACGAATTTAATAAATTAATTTTCCGTTTTTTGAGGAAAAAATTCTGATGCTATCGTCACTCCAACCAGTTAATATATGTTTTCCATTTTTAGGAAAATTCAAGCAGAGGCATGTAATTTTTGGTACTGAAATTCTTAAAATCGGAGTTAAGGTTTTTGTCTTCCAAATAATCACATCTGGCCCTGAGCAAGTTCCAAAAATTTAGGAAAAATCTTTTAGAAATGTGAGAGAGTTGATTTTCGTTGAATGGCACGTATAGACAACTTGCATCTCAAAGCTCATGGCATTAATTTTATAGATCATCGCCTTGTTGGTTGCAATATACGCTTAATCGTTATAAAATTATGTCAAACTGATTATCTTATCATCAGGCAGTTTCACCTCCTTCAGTAACTTCATCTACTGCAACTAAATCAAAGCCATTAAACCTTCATTACCAGTTATAATCAATAGACCAGGTTAGAGATATTTAATATTTGTGATACCTTTAGTGATAACTCTTCTTCGTGGGCCAATTCTAATTTCCTTGCCTTATTAAAGCTATTTTTACATTCTTCGATGCTTATCTCAGCAACGTCCCCATTTAATGAGCAACCATAAAGAAGCGTATCATCAGGATTGAAGATAATATTCATATATTATCGAATTCTGCTCGTTTTTATTTGTCTTTCTGAAACCTATGATATTAAACTCTGTACTTATTAGTGTTATTTATCAATTTAATACAAAATTACCTTATTAACACAAAGAAGGACGAAAAAATTAGAATTCCTATTAGAGAATTTGACTGCCATAACTTTCCCATCTCTTTTTCGAAAAACACGAGAATAAAATATTCTCGTACCCACTTCGGACTGATTATTGACTTAAATCACTGTCATTTCTTCGCTATCTTAATGTATCTTTACATTAAATCTGAAGAACTTCCAACTGAACAAAAGAATTATCCATTTGGAGATACTGTAATGTGATTTATTTAAGTTTTTTGATAGTTAAATGTTTTATGAGTTGATAAGTCTCTCGTATCCAGCATGACAGCTGAAATAAGTTGGCCCGGGCTGGCTTTTTCTCCAATTCCAATAAAGTTATTTTTCATATCAATCGCATTTATGAATCTTTTGGTTTGACAGATCGTGGTACTTTTTGTTCCATCGAAAAACTGTAGTGAATTAGCGAGGGGTATAATGATGCCACCGTCCATAAAATGAGGGCAGTTGATGATTGAATTGGGAACTGCATCTAAATTGACTAAATCTTACAGGAATACCCCCTCAAAGAATCAAGTGTGCAATTATGCATGAGTATTATTATAATTTAACGATGACCTTGAAAGATCTAATTAGGTGAGTCTTATACAACTACTTTTCAAACAAAATATTTATTAAAAATAGAATAACAAGTTGTTTTTCAATAAGTAAATGATTAATTAGATTATCTTTTTTCTATGATCGAGAATTAAATAAATATTTTCAATTTAGAAAGTATATCATCAAATTTAATCAATTAATTCGATCGAAAATAATTTTTATAATATTGCTTCTATCTGAAATTAAGAATTTAAAAGTCAATCTTTTTATAATTTTATAGAATTGTCTTCAATTTATCACCGTAAAATAACTATTTTTTTATTCATAGAACAATCTTATTCTATTTTCAATAATTTTTAATTCGATGATGAGTTCAATCATTTCAGGTGAACCTTTATTTTTTATTCAATAGTGACTAGAGATTCTGCTCTTTTTTCAGCCAGCCAGTTCCGAATAAAATTAGGAACAGATCCTTTGATATCCACGTTAGAGATAGAAATCAGTTTTGTTTGGCCCTCAGTCACCTTCTCCAAAATCATGCCTGCTACAATAGCTTCTGCTCTTATTGAGTCTGGATCTCCCTTGTAAGGATAATTGCAGCTTCGATTTCCAACATATGCTTTATTCCCTTCCTTTTTAAACGTAACAACTACCACCATTTCTCTTGAAGAAACTGGTCCAAATCCTTTCATTTTTGTATATACCACATTGAATGATTCAGTCGAGTAGAGGATTTCGGATATGTCTACCTGCTCAACAATCTTCTTCATATAAAGGGGATCTGAGAAAAAGTTAAGCACTTTTTCATAGGGAATATTAATATTTACCTAAGCTCTTGAAATTCTTTTTCCATCTACTTCCATTTTGTAATTGAGACATGGCTTGTCATCAACTTTTTCCCATTGCTTGCTGGTCTCCAAAATTTTAATTTGCTCTAAAAATGTATTAGAAACTCCTTGCAACTATTTATCGAGAGCCAAGTTTTGCATGGGACTAAAAAGATATATTAATTGTGATAATAATTAATGTAGTTATTTCGATTAATTGGTTAAAAGATTATTTAATTTAAATATAGAAGGAAAATATATATGAGGGAATTTAAACATTTATGCGTTATTTACTGTCAATAAAATAATTGGAATGATCTTGACAAGTTATTCATTTAAATACCTGAGTTTAAAAAATCAATCTATGTGTTTAATTTTCATATTGACCTATCTTATCTCATTTATATAAAAACTAATTCTATATTATATTCAATAGTTTCATAATTAAAATACGATTAATATATTTGGATCATTTCAAATGAGGCTTTATCTTGTCTTACATAGTGGCAAGGGACTCTGCTCTTTTTCCATCGAGCCAGCCCTTAAAAAAACTTGGAATAGATCCTTTAATATCCATATTAGAAATAGAAGTAAGTCTGGTTTTAGTTCCATCTATCTTCTCTAAGATAAAACCTCCAATTTTACAGTCTGCTCTTATTGCATCAGGATCTCCCTTATAAGGATAATTGCAGCTTCGATTTCCAATATAGGCTTTATTCCCTTCGTTTTTGACTGTAAAAGTTAACACCATATCTCTTGAAGAAACTGGTCCAAATCCTTTCATTTTTGTATATACCACGTTAAATGACTCAGTAGAGTATATGATCTTAGATATGTCGACCTGCTCAACAATCTTCTTCATATAAAGAGGATCTGAGAAAAAGGCCAACAACTTTTCGTAGGGGATGTTGATTAACACTTCTGCTTTTGTAACTGTTCTTTCATCAATAATCATTTTGTGATTGAGAACTGGCTTATCCCCATTTTTTTCCCATTTTTTACTACTC
>Ga0302268_1000112_pt1 | contig 48932 bp, 38 predicted proteins | sample III_Bog_E2_1_FD_194554 | JGI IMG/M metagenome (GOLD analysis project Ga0302268, IMG submission 194554) | Peat permafrost microbial communities from Stordalen Mire near Abisko, Sweden - III_Bog_E2_1 | ecosystem: Environmental > Terrestrial > Soil > Wetlands > Peat | place: Sweden: Abisko... | reverse complement strand
GGTTGTGGGGGGCCTGGTCAATGCGCCGGTTCTCGCGGTGCCTACCAGCGTCGGCTATGGTGCATCGTTTGGAGGCGTGGCTGCACTGCTGGGAATGTTGAACACCTGCTCGCCGAATGTTTCGGTTGTCAACATTGACAACGGCTTCGGAGCAGCATGCATTGCCTCGCTGATCAATCATCTCTGAGTCATTGTCCGGGAGGAACATGGTCATGCTTCAAAATCGGTCCATTCCATCGTGTACGGCGATGCCCATGCTAGGTTATCCAGAAATCGGTCCCGCGATCGAATGGCTTTGCAACGCCCTCGGGTTCACCCTTCGCTTGCGCATCGGAGATCATCGCGCGCCGCTCAACGTCGGCGATGGTGCAGTGATTCTCTCCCAGCGTGAACTTGTTGGGAGAGATGATTTTCAGTCAGTTCTTGTTCGCGTCGAGGACGTAGATGCCCACATTGAACGTGCTCGCAAGAACGGCGCGCACGTGCTATCAGAGCCTAAGGATCACATGTTCGGCGAGCGCCAATACAACGTCGAAGACTTTGCCGGGCATCGCTGGACCTTTTCCCAATCGATCGCGGATGCCGATCCGGTGACATGGGGTGGTACGCCAGGCCAACTATGATGCCTTGGCCTGGCATGAGCTCCGCGGCTTGTTCAAACTAAGATGCCGCCTGCACCACCAGATCTTCCGCCAGCTTGAAATGCACAATCGACTCGGCCGGTATGTCGAGATCGCGGTTGCCCGTCAATCCCGCCGCGGCTGTTCCCGCGCCGCCGCCCACCAGGCCGCCGACCACTAGTCCAACGCCACCGGTGGCCACGCCGCCCACCAGCATGCCCAGGCCCGCGCCGCCGCCGATCATGGCCGCCGAGCGCTTGCCCTTGCCCTTCTTGCTCGCCGCCAAGTCCCGCGTCGCCAGCGGATATTTTGTGCCATTCAGCGTCAGCGAGGTCAGCCTCAGCTCGAGCAAAGATCTGCCTTTGAAATGTCCGCGCCTGTGCGAAGCATCCACCACGCCGTCCACCGTCGCGCCTTTCGGAATCACGACGCTGTTGTCGGTGGGGTTGAGCACCGGCTCGACCAGTTCGCCGGTGAACGTGTCACCCACACGGCTGCTCTTCACGCTGATCCGCCGATCCACGCGAATCGCCAGGGTTGTTCCTGCGGTGATGGTGAGGTCAGTCGGGGGCGGTGGAGGCGGCACGGCGGAAACCGTGGGCCCGGAAGGCGCAGGCACGGGCGTTCCGGCCGTGGGTGGAGTCGTGGTGGAGTTGATTGCCTCGGCCGTCTGCCCCGCGGCCGGCGGCTGCACCACGGTCGTGGTCGTAGCGCCGCTCTTGTCCACGGTCACCACCTGCTGCGGCTGCCCGGTCTTGGCCGCCTGCGCCTTGGCCTGGTCCAGCGCCTTGTCCTGTTTCGATTCGCATCCCGAGAGGATGCCCGCCGCCAGCACCAGCATCATCAACGGCGCCCGTCCCGCGCGCAAAAATAAGCCTGAAGAAATCATGTCCGATCCTCTTTCAACAAACACAGTCTCATCCCAGCCTGAATACAAAAGCGGGAGAATTCTGTATCCAATTGCACTTGATTAGGATGCGCAAACTGCTGCTGGGTTTGTCCGGGTCCAGACTGCTGACAAAGGCATGCTTCTGGGCGAAACCAGGCGGGATAGTGTGGGGCTAAGCCCCATCTGTCTCGTGTGTGGCGGCTTGCGGCGCGACTGAAGTCGCACCGTGCTATAAGGCGCGTGTTAGACGAGGTTTTCCGCCAAGCTGTGAAGTCGTGCGCTTTCGCACATCTACTGAGGTTAGCGTTTTCAGCAAGCCGAAGGACCCGGCCTAAAGGTCCATACACCTCGCGGCATTTTCAGGGACCTCGACCCACTTTGTGGGTACCCCGCCCCTGCTCCCTCCGCAAAAACCCACCGCAGGTGCTTAGGGGCGGTCGTAGAAGCGGAAGAACAGGGACGGCTTGGCGCAGGGTTCGGCGCGGGCGACCAATTCCTTGGCCTGCCCGTCGCTCAGGGGCGTAAATCCGCGCGCCAGGTGAACGTTCTCTTCCAACTGCGCAATCGTGTCACAGCCGATGATGACCGTGCTTACGGGGCGCGACAGCGTGTAATACATGGCTTCGCGCATGGTGAGCGTTCCCGGCTTGTCGGTCTGGAAAGTCATGCCTTCCCAGGAGTGTTTCTGCTGCTCGATGGGGGGCGGGGTCCAGGTGGAGAGTAGCCGGCTTCGTCCCGGCACCTTCATGCCGATGATGCCCATCTGCCGCTCGACGGCCAGCGGAAGCAACTCGTCGTTGAAGCTGTAGTGGTGCGGATCGGCCGCGTTGATGGCCATCAGGATGGTGTCGAAGTCGTGGCGCTTGATGCATTCCATCAGCGCTTCGGGGCGATAGTGGCCGGTGATGCCCAGGTGGCGGACGACCTTCTGCTCCTTCATCTCCACCAGCGCTTCCACGGCGCCGCTCTTGGCGAAGACCGCGTCGACGTCGGTCATGGTGCCGATGTCGTGCAGTTGCCACAGGTCGACGTGATCGGTCTGCAGCAACTGGAGCGACTTTTCGATCATGCGCATGGAGTCGTCGCGGGTGCGTTCCTTGGTCTTGGTGGCGAGAAAGGCCTCGTTGCGGCGATGGGCCATGACCTTGCCCACATACTGCTCGCTCCAGCGCTCAGGGCCGCCGTAGATGGACGAGGTGTCAATATAGTTGACGCCGAGGTCGAGGGCGCGCTCAATGATGGGCACGGCAACGTCAAAGTTGTTGGGCCGCTCGAGCGATGCCTGGCCGCCCAGCGAGAAGATGCCTACCTTGTAGCCGGTCCTGCCCAGGTTGCGGGTGGGCATGGCGGTGGGAGTGACGGGGTTCGACGGCAGGGGCGGCATCGTCTTTGGCGTGTCGGCCCGGAGCGCGGTGGGAGCCAGCAGTGCGGCAGTGACCGCGCCGCCGGCCTTGAGGAATTCGCGGCGGCCATGCCTGCCGCCCGTCAGATGGTTGTCGCCCATTTCAATCCTCCCTGTAAGACGCCCGGATTTCAGAATCCAATCATATTCCTCCGGCCGGCGGTGAGACCACCTGAGATGGGGAAGGTGAGGCTTGTGCCGCGAACTCCGCCCCAGGACACGGTTCCCCGGTCACTCATCGCGAAAGCCAGACGGCTCAAATGCCGGCATACCATGAATAGCCGAACTCCGGTTCAGGAGAACCCAGGCCTTTGCCGATGCTCTTGAGCGAGTCAGTGACCGTGAGGCGGTTGATGTACTTGACGCTCTTGTAGCCGAGCTGGCGGGGTACGCGCATGCGCAGAGGGCCGCCGAACCCAACGGGAAGATCGCCGTCATTCATTCCCCAGGTGAGCAGTGTCTGGGGATGATGGGCGTCGGCCCAGTCGATGCTGTCCCACCAGTCTTTGTCCAGGGAGAAGTAGGCGACATAGCGCGCCTGGGGCAGGATTCCGACCTGGTTGAGAAACTCGTGCAGAGGCGTTCCGATCCACTCGGCGACGTAGGACCAACCCTCTTCGCACACGACCTCGGTGATCTGGCTGCGGAAGGGCAGGCTCTTGAGGTCGGAGATGGAAAACGATCCGGGCCGCGCGACGAGGCCGTCGACCGAAAGCCGCCAGTGAGAGAAGGCGTTGGCCTGAAGGCGCTTGAATTGGTCGTTGGGAGGCGCGACCGCGTTGGCGAAGGGCGCCTTTGAGATCATGTTGCGGGGAAACTCGCGGGCCATTGAGTGCCTGGTAAGAAGCTTCTGGACCGCGTAGGTCATGGTTTCGCCGGGACCGTAGACGCCACCGTTGTCGGGCGGGATGAGCCCGTAACGCCGGGCCAGGCGCGAGGCCACGGCAAGACCGCCGATGCCCGCTGTGGCGGCAAGGCCGGTGGTGATGAGCTTGCGGCGCGAGATGTTGGTCATAGCTTCTCCGGCGGCAGGGCGGCGCGGCCGGTGATCATGGCGCGCATGCGGCTCCAGAATCCTGCAAGAAAAATCATGGTCACGTGGACGACGAGAAAAAGAACGAGAAGCCCGGAGACGAAGAAGTGCAGCGTGCGCGCGGATTGGCGGCCGCCGAGGACGTTGACGGCCCAGGGGAATGCGGAATCGAAAGCGGGCGAGAGGGCAAGGCCGGTCCAGATGATGAGCGGAAACAGGACGAAGATCACCGCAAGATAGGCGATTCGCTGCATCACATTATAGGAGTGGGCTTCTGCATCGCCCGGCGGCGCGCGGCGAAGGTATCTGGCAATCACGATGCGGAATGCGCGCCAGTTTCGATGGCGCGGGGCGGGAAGCAGGTTCTTGCGGAGATGACCGGTGAAGAAGATGAAGACCACGTAAACCAGGCCGGTGAGCACCGCCAGCCACGCGGCCTGAAAATGCAGAGAGCGGCTCCAGCCGTTCTGGTCGGGCATTACGTAGCGGTAGCCGGTGGGCACCGTATCGCGCGACGAGGGGATGTGCAGCGAGAACAGTGGCTGCATGTTTACATTGCCGGTTTCACCCCAGTAGAAGCGCGGGTGCGAGATCACGATCTCAGCCCCGGTGATGAGCAGGGCAAAGAAGGCGATGACCGTGAGCCAGTGGGTCACGCGCACCAGTCTGGTGTGGCGGGGAGCGGCGGAGATCAGTAGCGGGGAAGCGGCTGACACACGCGCAGGATACCACGCGATCTGCGAGGTTGTGCACTGATAAAAAACTCTGCTCGGAACGGGCGCATGCGAGCCGGCGCGGGGAAGCAAACACAGCTTCGTGCAGCACCTCGCAGGACCGATGGTTCCCGCCGGTACGCCTCTTCAAATCAAGATAAATGGTCACTATTGCTCAAAATTTCGAAGTTATCTTCTTTGCAAACCTATTGAAAAAATGAGTAGTATCGAACAGACCTGGTAACTTGCCCCTTGTTACTTTTGCTAAGTCATGGTTCGCCGGCGCTCCGCGCTGAGCCGACGCATGAAGGAACTTATGGGCACGGCACCGCCCCAATTGGGCGAGAGGGGTCATATGCGCAAATTCAAGTTTGGCATCACGTATTGGCTGGCGGCTCTATTGGTTGTGTTTGTTGCCGGATGCGGCGAAGAGACAGTCGTGGTTCCCTCAGTAGTGTCCACAGTGCCCGTCAACGGGGCTACGAATGTCTCCGTGAATACGCCGATCAGCGCGACGTTCAGCATGGCCATGAATCCAGCCACGCTCACCTCTGCCACCTTTACGGTGGCCGGGCCAGACGGCGCGGTGGCCGGCGCGGTTGCATACAGCGGAGACACTGCGACGTTTACCCCGAGTGCGCCTCTCGCCTACACAACTCGCTACACGGCCACCATCACCACAGGTGCGACTAACCTGGGCGGCACTCCCATTCTTGCCAACTATGTTTGGACATTTACGACGATTCTGCCGGCTCCCGCGGTCGTTTCGACCATTCCAAAGAATGGTGCGGTGAACGTTCCCATCGACCAGGTGATCAGCGCGACGTTTAACGAAGTAGTGAATTCCGCGACGATCACCGGATCGACGTTCACCGTGACAGCGCCGGACGGCGCGGTAGCAGGAAAGCTTGCTTATAGCGGAGTTACGGCGACGTTTACGCCGACTGCCGTTCTGGCCTACAGCACTGTTTATACGGCCACCATCACCACCGGAGTCATGGATGTTCCAGGCACTCCGCTGGCGACCAATTATGTGTGGACCTTCACGACCATTACGCCCCCGCCGATGGTCATCTCCACGGTTCCGATGAATGCGGCGACGGGCGTTCCGATTGCGCAGATACTGAGCGCGACATTTAACGAAGCGATGAACTGCACGACGCTTGCATCGCCTGCGACCACGTTTATGGTCACCGGCCCCGGAGCCACAGCCGTGTCCGGGACAGTAAGCTGCGCGGGCGCCATAGCAACCTTTACGCCGACGGCCGATCTTGCATTCAACACCGTCTACACGGCCACCGTCACAACCGCCGCGAAGGATCCGGCAGGCACACCGCTGGGCGCGAATTACGTCTGGCTGTTCAGAACGCTTCCAGCTCCTACCCCGCCAACGGTGATCTCGACGGTGCCGATCAACGGGGCGACGGCTGTGCCGATTAACCAAGCTCTCAGTGCGACCTTCAGCGTCGCGATGGATGCGGCCACGATTGACGCGGCAACATTCACACTGAGCGCGCCCGGCAACGTTGCGGTAACAGGTGTGGTGACGTATGTTGCAGCCGGTTCGGTGGCGACATTCACACCGGGGGCGAACCTGATGCCCAACACGCTCTACACAGCGACCATCACGACCGGTGCCCAGGATCTGGCGGGTACTGCGTTGGCCAGCAATTACGTTTGGACGTTTACGACCGCAGTCGCCATCGTGGTTGTGCCGCCAACGGTGATCGCGACGGTTCCTACCGAGGGGGCAACGGGTGTTCCGCTCAACCAGATTGTCAGCGCCACGTTCAGCACGGCGATGAACCCGGCCACGATCAACTCGACAACCTTCACGCTCACCGGACCAGGCGCGACTCTAGTACCAGGCCTGGTTGCATACGCAGCGGTTGGGAACACGCTGACGTTTACGCCAACAGCGAATCTGATTGCGAGCACCCTGTATACAGGCACGATCACAACCGGTGTTCAGGATCTGGCGGGCACACCGATGGCCCACCAATTCATGTGGACATTCACAACCGGAGCTGCTGTTGTGGTAACTCCGCCGGAGATTGTTTCGACGGACCCTGCGAATGCAGCGACCGACGTGCCGCTGAATCAGGCAGTCAGCGCGACGTTTACCGAGGCCATGAATCCGCTGACCATCACCACGGGAACATTCACACTCTCGGGGCCGGGCGGGACAGCGGTTATGGGTACAGTGTCGTACGATGCGCTCAGCTTCATTGCCACCTTCACGCCCGCCGCGCCGCTGATTGTAAGCAGCATTTACACAGCGACGGTGACCAACGGAGTGACGAACCTGGCCGGAACGCCGCTTGGGACCACAGGCGCGCCGAACCCATGGACGTTCACAACGGGCGCGGCAATCGTGCCTCCGCCGATCATTCTCGGACCGACCATTGCGCTCTTCGGCAGCTTTGGCGGCCCCGCGGGGATCACCAACCAGGGACTGAACACAGTCGTCAATGGAGACATTGGCACCACCGGCGCCTCGACGCTGATCACCGGCTTCTACGACAAGAGCATTGCGGCTGTCGCCGGTGTGTTTCCATGCTCGTATACGATCACGCCGCTTAATGTGGGACTGGTGAATGGAGCCATCGACACTGCTCCTCCGCCTCCTACGGTGGGATGCCCCAGTGAAGGAACCGCCGTAACAATGGCCACCGCGACGGCGGCTTTGCTGCAGGCTCAAACCGCTTACACCACTTTGCAGAACCTGCCTCCAGGCACCGTGCTGCCGACCAACGAGTTGGGCAACCTGACGCTGGCGCCTGGCACCTACACATCCGCCAGCTTCTATGACATCACGGCGGGGCCGCTTACTCTCGACGCGAAGGGCGATCCCAATGCGTTCTGGATATTCCAGATGGGAACCTATCTTACCGTCGGCACGCCATCCGCATCTGAAAGCATCGTTCTGACGGGCGGCGCGCAGGCCAAGAACGTGTACTGGCAGGTGGGCAGCGCGGCAACGATCAACTATGGAGGCGGCGGGACGATGGTTGGAACGATCATCTCCCAGGCCGGCCTCACAATTTCAAGTCCAGGACAGTCCACTTCGTCAACGGTGACCACGTTGAACGGAAGAGCTCTTGCCCTGGGCGCGTCGGTCACGATGGTGAACACCGTCATCAACGTACCGGCGCCATAGGTTTGCCGGGATCGTTCGCAAGGAGCGGTCCTGGCCTTTTTCTCTTGCAGTACGGTGTTTTGAAAGTACGACTTGCGTTTGGAGTGTCCGGCGATTAGAACGACAGGGGAATCGCGGCGAGCAATTGAGGAGACGACAATGAGATTGAGTGGAAACATCCTTTCAGCAGCGGCGCTTGCGGTTCTTCTAGTGCCTGCGTTCAACCTCTTTGCGAGCGAAGCGGCCAAGCCGGCGACGAGCGCTGTCGCGGCAAGCAACGCTGCGGATCCAAGCGCCCCAGTTGTCGCCGATCCGGCGGAGCTGCTGCCAGCGGCTCCATTGCCTGCGGCATTCATGCAAACTGCCATGCCCTATTCGAGAGGGCTCGACACTTACACGCCCAGGGTTGAATGGTTCATGGGCTATTCCTATCTGAGAGCGATGCCGGAGTTGGCGGCCGGAAATCGGCTGGTGTATCTCAATGGCGGCAGCACGTCGGTCGCATTCAATTTCAATCGCTACTTTGGGCTTGTCGCCGACGCCGGTGGATTCAACGATTCGCGGCTGTTGCTCACATTTCCCGGCGGTGGCCCTTCACAGAGCCTGCAGGTTAAAGAAGGAACAGTGTTTACTTACCTCTTTGGCCCGCGTATTTCCTATCGCAGACATGAAAGAGTTACTCCGTTTGCGCAGGCTCTGTTTGGAGGAATCCACGCGAGCGACATCCTTCTTTCCGGCTGCTCCGCTTGCACGCGGCCAAGTCTCCCCGCAGAGAACTCGTTTGCCATGACGGCAGGAGGCGGCCTGGACGTCAAGCTGAGCCATCGCATCGCGCTGCGCCTGATTCAGGCGGAATACCTGATGACAAACTTTGAAGATCTTTCCACGGGAAAGACCGCGATACAGAATGACATGCGCCTCTCTACGGGAATTGTGCTCCGTTTTGGCGGGAATCCGCCTCTGCCGCCGCAGCCGCCGTTGACTTATTCGTGCTCGGTGAATCCGATGTCTGTGTTCATCGGCGAATCGATTGCCGTGTCGGGCTCGGCGATGAATCTGAACCCGGCTAGAACTGCCGTTTACACATGGACTGTGGATGGCGGAACCGTGACAGGCACAACCAGCACGGCGAGTATCGACACGAAGAATGTGGCTGCCGGAAGTTATACGCTGAAGGGGCATGTTTCAGAGGGCGACAAGCCGGGCGAGAACGCGGATTGCACGGCGCCTTACGTGGTGAAGGCTCTTGAGCCGCCGACCGTGAGTTGCATGGCCAATCCTTCTACTGTGAATTCAGGCGATCCTTCCACGATTACCGCCACCGGGATAAGTCCGCAGGGGCTTGGCCTGACTTACAGCTATCGCTCGAGCGCCGGTTCAGTAAGTGGGTCGGGCACCACCGCGACTCTCACTACCGGAGGCGCGGCCGCGGGAGTTATCACAGTCACTTGCAATGTGGTCGATGCCAAGGGACAGACTGCGTCGGGCACGACTGCGGTGACAGTTGTGGTTCCGCAGGCACCCATACCCGCGGTCAGCGAATTGTGCTCGGTGAGTTTTGCGCGAGATGCACGCCGGCCGGCACGCGTGGACAACGAGGGCAAGGCCTGCCTGGATCAAGTGGCTCTGAGTCTGCAAGGTAGCGCGGATGCCAAGTTGGTTCTGATTGGAAGTGCCGCGGCAGGCGAAAAGGGCGCGAACAAGCTGGCTGCGGAGCGCGCGGTGAACACGAAGGCCTACCTGGTGGGCGAGAAGGGAATCGACTCAAGCCGGATCACGGTCTATACGGGCACGCAGGACGGCAAGACGGTGACGACTACGCTGGTTCCAGCAGGCGCGACGTTCGATGCGACTGGCGATACGCAGGTACAGTAACCGCCTGCAGTGGGGCGGACGCTCGCTATTCGCTCGCACAGCTTCATTGTCCAAATCCTTGCGATAGGAAAATGGCAAGGATAGGCAAAAAGCGGATTCTTTGACTTCATAAAAACAACGGCCGGCTGGAGGATAACCTCCAGCCGGCCTTCTTATTGGAACCGAGTTGAATTCAGCCTTAGAAGCCCATGACGTTGTAGCCGCAGTCGACGTAGAGGGTTTCGCCGGTGATGGCGGAGGCGAGGTCGCTGGCGAGGAACAGGGCTGCGCCGCCGACTTCGAGCTGGTCGACGTTGCGGTGAAGCGGGGCACGCTCGGCGTGGGCGCGCATCATCTCCGTCAGGTCGCCGACGCCGCGGGCGGCCAGGGTCTTGATGGGGCCGGCGGAGATGGCGTTGACGCGGATGTTCTTGGGGCCGAGATTCCAGGCCAGGTAGCGGACTGTACACTCGAGGCCGGCTTTGGCGATGGCCATGACGTTGTAGTTGGGCACCACTTTTTCGGCGGCGTAGTAGCTCATGGTGATGATGCTTCCGCCCTCGGTCATGAGGGGGACGGCGCCGCGGCTGACGGCGATGAGGGAGTAGACGCTGACGTCCATGGCCACGCGGAAGCCCTCGCGGCTGGTGTTGATGAATTCGCCGCGCAGCTCGTTGGCGGGGGCAAAGGCGACGGCGTGGACCAGGGTGTCAATTTTGCCGTACTTCTCTTTGAGGGCGGCGAAGAGCGTATCGATTTCGGCGTCATTGGAGACGTCGCACTGGAAGCCGCTGGCGCCGGGTAGATCGTTGATCAGGTCCTGGGCTTCGGCCTTCATGCGTTCATTCTGGTAGCAGATGGCCAGGGTGGCGCCGGCTGCATGCAGTTTTTGGGCGACTCCCCAGGCGATGGAACGCTTGTTGGCCAGCCCGAAGACTACGGCCGTCTTACCCGCCAGATTGATCATTCTTGCTTTAATCCTCCGCCGGTAGCCGCGCAGTGGCGGGACCGAGCAGATTCCAGAATATCAGGATCTGCGGTGCGGCAGACACTCGCGGGAAGCTCGCACACGCCTGGTTGGCTTCCCATCCATCTGCCGATCTGTCCCGGTTTAATCTATCCGGCATGTGCCCGGTCTACTTCGTCGGACATCCGCCCGGTCTATACCGGCTTGCCCCTCCCCCATCCCCCTGGGTTGTTTGGGGCAAGTTTCCTGTTTTCAATCAGCTGGCGGCAGGGTTCTACCGTAAAGTACTTTGTTTCAGGAGCTTGGAAGCCAAGTTACTGAAAGCGGAGGGTTTATATGGACCCCTGCGCGAGACCGAGCCGGGCGGGATGCTGTGGGGGGCACGGAATACGTAGCTCTCAACTACAGGTTAGCGGATTTGCGGAAATAATCGGCAAATCGGCTGGGGGTATAAGCCGATGATAATAATTGGGATATCTTCGAGAGGGAAGAGGCGGGGATTGACATCGCGTGGGAAATGAGGCCAAGGACGGGAGCCCAGCCACCCGCGGTGGGGCAGACGCTCGCGGGAGGCTCGCACTGGCCACGTTGCGTTCGCGGCGGGATAGGGCTGCGCGCCGCAATTGGCCGGGGTTTTCGCCGCGTCCCTACAGGACGCAGGGGCTTCATTGGGGTGCTTTCCCAGGGCTGCGCTTCGCTTGCCCTGGGCTATTCTCGTCCTGTCCCTACGGGACGGGCACCTGCGGTGCGGCAGACCACCCGCGGTGGGGCAGACGCTCGCGGGAGGCTCGCACTGGCGCACCGCCAGCCACCCATTCGTCAGAAAAAAGGCGTGCGGGTGGGCGATTGCGAGAAATCAGCCGCCCAGGTCCACCAGTTCGACCTTGCCGGTAGGACGGCCTAAGAAGCGGGAGCCCAGGCGTTCGAATTTGTCGGTGGAGTCGGTGGCGAAGCAGCGGATTTGGCCAGGGGCGTTGGCGGAGCCGGCAGGTTGATCTCCCACCGTTTCGCCCGGCCGGCCCACGGAGCAAGACACGTCGGTGGGGGCCCCGGTAAGGCTGGAGGCTGTGGCACTCGGCTCAGCGGAGTGTCCCTCAGGGGCTGAACAGGCTGCGGAAACGGGGCTGTTTTCCGGTAGAGATGCCGACAAACGTTCTTCCGTGGCTGAAGCCCACGCTGATTCTGCTGGCTTTATGCGGGGGTTAAAACCCCCGCCTCCCTCCGACGCGAGTTTTTCCGCAGGCTGTGAAGCCCATCTCTCATTTTGGGAGGATGGCGGCACGACTGAAGTCGTGCCCTGACCCACCGCTAGTTCGCGGAAGACGGCATCGGCGGCGGCATCGGCGGAGTCGATGACCCGCATTCCGGCGGGGACGGCGGCTTGAATGAGCGGGCGCAGAAGCGGGTAGTGGGTGCAGCCGAGGACGAGGGTGTCGGGATTGAGGCCGGCGGCGGCGGATTCGGCCAGCAGTTCAGCTAAATAGATCTGGATCACCTGGGCGGTTACGGCGCCGGTGGATGTGCCGGAGCCGGTCCAGCCTTCTTCGACGAGCGGGACGAGGAGCGGGCAGGCTTTCTCAAGGGCGCGGAGGCCGAGGGCCTGGCAGGCGGCGGCGTAGGCGTGGCTATGGACAGTGGCGTCGGTGGCGATGACCAGAACATCGCCGGTGCGCGAGGCCTGGCGTGCCGCGGTTGCGCCGGGGTGAATGACGCCCAAGACCGGGACGGTGACTGCGTCCTGGATGGCATCGAGAGCGAGGGCGCTGGCCGTGTTGCAGGCGATGACCAGGAATTCCGCGCCTTGTTCGCGGACCAGAAACTGCGCGCTCTCCGCGGCATAGCGGGCGATTGTGCGGCGGGATTTCGAACCGTAGGGCAGCCGGGCAGTGTCGCCGAGAAAGGCGAAGCGGGCGTGCGGAAGGCGGGCGATGAGGGCGCGCAGGACGGTGAGGCCGCCGAATCCGGAATCGAAGACGCCGATGGTGGGGGGCATGGTCTGTTAAACCGCGTGTCCAGCAGGTGGAAAGTAGGTTCCAAGGCTCACGGACAACGAGCACAAATCGAGGCCCGAGAACTCTTGGTCGTAGGGGATATTCAGGAAAACGCCGTGCGGATCAGGCAGCGGAGGCACGCTTGGGCCTCTTTTCCGGCTTCATTGAGGCTGCGGACGCTTCTTCAATGGGTGAAAGTTGGGCCTTGAACTCGTTCACAATCGCCTGGATCGCCTTTTCGCTCGCCTTGGAAACAGGGAAACGCTTGGCCAAGTCCTCAGGAGTGGGGCAGGGGCCCGTGATGTGGATCGGCTTGCGCATGTCTCGTTCATCATACTGCGAATTGGATTGAATGGAAACGGGCACGAAGGGACGCAGCAATCATTGTTGCGGGGCAACATCGACGGCAAGGTGGACGTGACTCAGGTCGGCGTGGCCGGCGAGGGTGGCGCGCGTCTGCCCGTCCACAAGGAAACGAACCTGGGTGATGCGGGGGAAGTTGGCGTGGAGGGTTCCGCAGATGGAGAGGACGGTGAGGGTCTCGGTTTCAAGGCCGGAAGGGTGGCTTGCGGCGAAGGATGGGGTGAGGTTGACGATGGCCAGTTCGGGGCCGGTGTCGTTTGATTTTGGGGCTGGGGGCGTTTGAGGTGTCGAGTCTGGCGTGGTGGTTTGGGTGAGCGCCGGGGCAGGCATGAGGAAGACCTGGGAGACGGAGGGCGCGCCGCCAGGGACGGGGTGGGCTGCATCGGGCGCGGCGTAGAGGTCAAGCAGCTTGCCGAGGATGACGCGGGCGCGGGCGCCGGGATCTTTGGGCAGGGGCAGGGACTGAACCTCGGTGATCATGGAGCCGTCGGTGTCATTGGCGACCAGCAGGGTAGCCTGCTCAGCGGGGGCGACCTGGGGTGCCTGGGTGGGCGCAGAGTCCCCGCCGGCGAGCAGGCGCTGGTGGGCGCGCTCAAGCTGACGCCAGAGAGCCACACCCATGATGGCTGAAGCGAGCACGAGTACGCTGAACAGGATGGTCTGGAAACGGGAGCTCATGGGCGGCCTGCCTCCGTTCGCCCGGCATCGCTACGCCACTCGAGGAGGGCGGCGGCGAGGGCTTCCGCGACACGGGCCTGGTAGGCGGGGTCGTCAAGGGCGGCATTGATTTTTTGGCCGGGACCGTGGTCGGGGGCGATTTCCACGGCCACGGCGGGGCAGGTCATGCTGTCGATGCCGGGCAGGTCGGTGCGGCCGAGGGTGACGTTGAATCCGGCGTGGAGCAGTGCGGAGTTGAGTTCGCCGGCCAGGGCCAGGCTGCGCGTCACGTAGGCGGATTGCGCGGTCTTCCAGGCGGCGAAGCGGGCGGGTTCAGTGGGTACGAGCGAGGATGAAAAGAGGTGGACGCCCGATCCGCTTTCAGAGGCGTGGAGGGTGAGGCAGGCCTGGGCGTTGGCGTGGTTGGCGATCTCCGCGCGGCGGTCGAGTTCGACTGCGGCGTCGGATTCGCGGGTGGTGACCACCTGGATGCCGCGCGCGCCGAGCAGCGAGCGCAGGCGGACGGCGAGCGCCAGGTTGAAGGCTTTTTCCGATTGGCCGGTGCTGAGCTTTCCGCCGGAGTCGTCGCCGCCGTGGGCCGCGTCAAGGACGACGACGAAGCGGGCGGGCGGGGGGGCGGGAGCCGGTGCGGCTTGCGCGCCGGCCAACTGGCACGCTCCCGCAAAGACTACGATGGCGCAGTTAGTCCAGCGCATAAATGGCCAGGCCGCTGAGCAGCTTGGGAAAAAAGTCAGTGGATTTTTGCGGCATCACGTCGCCTGCAAAGGCGACTTCGCGGAGCTGTTCCATGGTGACTGGGTTAGTGAGGAAGGCGATGTCGGCTTCGCCGCGGCGCACCTGGTCAACGGCCTCGGCGGCGTCGCGCAGGTAGCGCAGGTTGGTCTGCTCGCGAACCTTTTCGGCGGTGAGGCCCAACAGGCGATCGAGGAGGATGGTGTGGAGCTGGCTCAGGTCAAGGTGGCGCTGGCGTTCGGGCAGAAAGAACAGGGCCTCTTCGACGACCTCCGGCCGGGACTTGAGCAGCAGGGCTCCGGCGCCGGTGACGGCGATGAAGGCGGTTCCTTCCTGCTTGCCGAGCAGATCGAGGTAGCCGGCGGCGTCGTCTTCCGCAAGGGCTTCCACGGTGAAGTATTCCATGGCGGCCACGGCGAAGGCGACGGGGTCAAATGCGGCGCCGTTCTCGCCGGCCAGGCTGTGGACCACGCGATGGGTGGGCAGAATGACCAGGCCGTCGGAGTCCATGTTGACGAAGGTCATCATGACCGCGGCTTCAGGAAATGCCGGACGGGGCAACTGGTTGATGGTGTATTCAGCGAGCGGCGGCCCGGCAGGCTCTTTTTCTTTGGAGTAGTTCAGCGCGGTCTCATAGCGATGGTGGCCGTCGGCGATGATCAGCTTCTTGTCGTCCATGGCGGCGACGACCATATTGATGGCGGCGGGGTCGGCGACGCGCCACACGCGGTGCAGCACTCCGTATTCGTCGGTGACTTCGGCTTCGGCCGGGCCGCTGTCGTCGTAGAGGATTTTATCCACGCTGCCAATGGGGTCAGAGTAAAGCATGAAGATCTGGCCGAAGTGGGCATGGGTGGCTTTGAGCAGGTTGAGCCGGTCGCTCTTGGGCTTGGAGAGGGTCTGCTCATGGCGGAAGACGACCTGGTCGGCGTATTCATGGAGCTTGCCGAGGGCGATGAAGCCGCGGCGCTCCTTGATCGCGCCGCTTCCGGGAACGCGGAAGCGCTGCGAATAGGCAAAGATGCAGGGGTCCTTTTCCTGGACCAGGATGCTTTGTTCGCGCCACTCCTTGAAGTCGCGTGCGGCGCGGGAGTAGACGCTCTCACCGCGCTCGGCATCGAAGAGCTCAGGCAGCCCGAGGATGATGCGCACCAGGTTATAGGGGCTTCGCTGGTAATAGGCCTGCTGCATGGAGGGCGAGATCTTGTCGTAGGGCTGGGTGACGACATCTTGCAGCCGGACAGCGGAGGGATTGTAACGCCAGGCGCGAAATGGATAAATGCGGGCCATACGGAAGGTCTTGCTCCGTGAAAAGGATGGATTCGCGCTCTGGAATCCCGTTGTGACGAGTTTGGGACCATTGCACGCTTAGCGTCGATTGTATCGCAATGGAAATGAAGAGCAGGATTTTGCGATATGAATTCCCGGTGGCGGGAGAAGCGGCTGGGGATGGACATTCCAGTGACGCCAGAGGCGCGTGATTCGTGCTAAGATCGCCATCAATCTTCAGTGGTGATGGGCCATGACGATGATTTCTCCGCGCGAGCCAGCACATAGTGAAAGCGTGAGCCTGCGGTTTGCAGGCAGGCGGCTTTGTGTCGGTGCCTGCGCTTGGGCTTGTGTCTGGGGACTGGCGGCGCTGCTGGGTGGGGCGCGAGCCGGGGCGCAGGATCAGCAGGACCCGCTGAACAAGGTACATGTGACGCCGCCCGCTGCCGCTGCGCCGGCGGCTGCGGGCGCTCCGGCGGGCGCTGAAAAGCCGGCCGAGACGGGCCCGAATTCGCTGAAGATTCATCCCGGCTCATTCATCCGCATGAATGTGGACATGGTGCTGGTTCCGGTGACGATCACCGATCCCATGAACCGGCTGGTGACGGGGCTGGAGCAGGAAGACTTTTCAGTTTTTGAAAACGGCGGACCGCAGAAGATTGTCAGCTTTGCCAGCGAGGATGCGCCGGTCACCATCGGGATCATCTTCGACCTTTCCGGCTCGATGACGTCCAAGCTGGTGCGGGCGCGGGAGTCGATCCTGCAATTCATCAAGACGGCCAATCCGCAGGACGAGTTTTTTGTGATCGGATTCAACGACCGGCCGGAGCTGATTGAGGACTTCACCAACTCTGTGGAGGACATCCAGGCGCGGCTGGCGACGGTGCGCAGCGGCCACAGGACGGCTCTGCTGGACGCGATCTATTTCGGGCTGGCCAAGATGCGGGACGCGCGCCATGAGCGCAAGGCGCTGCTGGTGGTCTCAGACGGCGGCGATAACCGCTCGCGGTATACCGAGGGCGAGGTGCGTTCGCAGGTGCGCGAGGCCGATGTGGAGATTTATTCGATCGGCATCTTCGACCCCTACGCGGCCACGCCGGAAGAGCGCAGCGGGCCGGCGCTGCTGGACGAACTGAGCGAGGAGACGGGCGGGCGGCTGTTTCGCGTGGACGATATTGCCGAGATGGGCGACATTGCCGAGAAGATTTCCACCGAATTGCGGAACCAGTATATGGTCGGCTACCGGCCCAAGGACCTGACCCGCGACGGCAAGTGGCGTAAAGTGAAGGTGAAGGTCAATCCTCCACCGGGATTGCCTCCGCTGACTGTCCATGCTCGCACCGGCTACTATGCGCCATTGCAATAATCGCCCTCGCAATCATCTGGTCCTCGGGATTCTTTTGACCGCCGTGGCGCTTTGGCTGCCGGCGCAACAGGCTCCCACCCCCAAAACTCCGGCACAGGCTCCGCCGCTCACGGTGGACCGCGACCCATTGCGTTCGCCGGATGCCGAGCCGCCGGCTGGCGCGAATGGGCCTCTGGAACGGGAAGGTGCTGGGTTTGTTCTGCGCCAGGATGTGGAAGAGGTGGTGCTGAACTGCACCGTGCTCGACGGCAACAGGATGGTTCCCGACCTGAAAAGGGAAGATTTCTCGGTCAGCGAGGACGGCGTGAAGCAGACGCTGATCAGCTTTCAGCACACTGACTTGCCGGTTTCGATCGCCATCGTGGTGGACAACTCGGGGTCCATGTCGCGCAAGCGACCGGCGGTAAACAAGAGCGCGCTGGATCTGATTCAGGCTTCGAATCCGCAGGACGAGGCGTTTATCGTGAACTTCTCCGACGAGGCCTTCATCGATCAGGAATTCACTTCCGACGTAAACAAGCTGCGCGACGGGCTGGGGCATATCGAGTCACGCGGCGGCACGGCGCTCTACGACGCAGTCGTGGCCTCGGCAGACAAGCTGGTGGCCGACGCCAAGCGGCCCAAGCAGGTTCTCATCCTGATTACCGACGGCGAGGATAATGCATCGACACAGGACCTGGAGCAGACCATCCATCGGGTGCAGCAGTTGTCAGGGCCGGTCATCTATTCCATCGGGCTGCTGTTTGGCGACGAAATGAGCCGGTCTGAAGTCAAGCATGCGCGGAGGGCGCTCGAAATGCTCTCCACCGAGACGGGCGGAATGGCGTTCTTCCCCAAGTCGATCGAGAACATCGACCAGATTGCGGCCGAGGTTGCGCGGGATATACGCAACCAGTACACGCTGGGCTACCACTCGACCAAGCCGACCACCGAGCCGGGGTTTCGGCGGGTGCTGGTGACGGCGGAAGCCAAGGGGATGGGGAAGCTGACCGTGCGCACGCGGACCGGCTACTTCCCGGTGGTGCGGCAGGTGAAAAAGCCGGGGACGGCGACTCTGAAATAAGCCCCGGCAGAGGTCACGAAGCTCCGTGCCCGATCCATTCCGCCTCTTTTTGCAGAATGGGTGGGAAGCAACGAAGCTCATGCGAGCGTCCCGCGAGCGTTTGCTCCACGCAATGGTGCGATAGACTGAACAGGCTATGGCCGTTACTCGATCCACATCTCCCGCCCTGCGCATTGGCGCCGATATTACTCAACTGGTTGGTCACACGCCGATGCTGCAACTCAAGCGGCTGGCGCCCGAGCCGGCGGCGGCGGTGTTTGCCAAGCTTGAGTTCCTGAACCCCGGCGGCAGCATCAAGGACCGCGCGGCTCTGGGCATGATTCTGGACGCCGAGGCGCGGGGGCTGCTGCACCCAGGATCGACAATCATTGAGGCGACGGCGGGCAATACCGGTGTGGGGCTGGCGCTGATCGGGGTCAACCGCGGGTACACGGTGAAGCTGTTTGTGCCCGAGGGGTTTGCCGAGGAGAAGTGCATCCTGATGCGCGGGTTCGGCGCGGAAGTGACCCGCACGCCTGAGGACGAGGGTATGGCGGGGGCCATCCGGCGAGCGCTCGCGGCCGGCAAGGAGATTCCGGGCTCGTTCACGGCATTGCAGTTTCAGAACCAGGCCAATCCGCAGTATCACCACGACACCACGGCGGTGGAGATATGGGAGCAAATGGAAGGACGCGTGGACGGGTTTGTGGCCGGGGTGGGGTCGGGTGGGACCTTCAGCGGCATAGCGCGCTTCCTGAAGGAGCAGAACCCGGCGGTGGTGACGGTGGCTGTCGAGACCGAGGGGTCGATTTTGCAGGGCGGCGCGCCGGGTAAACATAAAGTTGAGGGCATCGGCGTGCACTTTGTGCCGGAAACGTTTCATCGCGCTGTGTGCGACCGGGTGATGGCAGTGGCAGACAAGGACGCGTTCGGGATGGTGAAGCGGCTGGCCGCGGAAGAGGGTCTGGTGGGCGGATCGAGTTCGGGGGCGGCGGTGTTTGCGGCGGTGGCATTGGCAAAGGAACTGGGCGCGGGGAAACGGATTGCGGTGATTGTTCCCGACTCGGCGGAACGGTATTTGTCTAAGAAGATATTTGAGGGTGGGGTTTAGGGAGCACTTCTCCACGAAACGCCGTGAGCGCAACGCGATAAGCTAGAAGCTGGGGGCAGGAAGCCAAAAGAAAAATATGTCTGAATACAAATACTCGACGCTTGCAGTGCATGCCGGGCAGTATCCCGACCCCTTGACGGGGGCGGTGAATGTGCCGGTTTACCTTTCATCGACGTTTGAACTGACCGGGATTGGCACGGACCGCGGGTGGGACTACTCGCGCGCCGGGAACCCGACGCGGGACCGGCTGGAAGAGGCTCTTGCGGCGCTTGAGGGCGGGACGTGCGGGCACGCGTTTGCCAGCGGCATGGCGGCCATCTATGCGCTGGTGGCCACGCTGAAGGCGGGAGATCACCTGATCTGTTCGCATAATGTGTATGGCGGCACGCAGCGGCTGTTCAACCTGATCATTCAGCATTACGGGATCGAGATCGAGTACGTGGACACGGGCGATCTGGACGCCGTGGCGAAGGCGATCAAGGCAAACACGAAGCTGATTCATGTGGAGACGCCGACCAATCCGCTGATGTCGCTCACGGACATTGCGGCGGTGAGCGAGATTGCGCACGCGCGTGGGGTCGAGGTGAGCGTGGATAACACGTTCATGTCGCCGTATCTGCAAAGCCCGCTCGCGCTGGGCGCGGATATCGTGATGCATTCGACGACCAAGTTTCTCAACGGCCATTCGGATGGGCTGGGCGGAGCGCTGATCGGATCGAAGCCGGAGCACAAGGAGCGGTTTCTGCTGGTGCAGAAGGCGGCGGGCGGCATCCTGTCTCCGTTTGAGTGCTTCCTGGTACTGCGCGGGATCAAGACGCTGCCGCTGAGGATGAAGCAGCACGAGGAGAACGGACGAGCGGTGGCGGAGTTCCTTGCGACGCAGACGAAACTGACGCGGCTGGCTTATCCGGGATTGAAGTCGCATCCGCAGCATGAGCTGGCGGTGAAGCAGCAGAAGGGCTTTGGGTCAATGCTGAGTTTCGACCTGGGCACGCAGGCTGCGGCGGGGCGGTTCCTGGGAGCGATCAAGCTGTTCCTGAGCGCGGAGTCGCTGGGCGGTGTGGAGTCGCTGGCCTCGCACTCGGCAACGACGACGCACGCGGCGCTGAGCGAAGCAGATCGAGAGCGGCTGGGGATTACGCCGGGGCTGGTCAGGCTGTCGGTGGGGATTGAGGACAAGGACGATTTGATCGCGGATTTGGAGCAGGCGCTGGCGGCGGTGTAACGGGAAGCACGTCCCTCCGATCAGAAGCATCATTCTGGCGTGGGATCGTACGAGTTCGATGGGATCACATTCCGTGTGTATTCTGGAGACCACGATCCTCCGCACGTGCATTGCCGATACCAAGGGATTCGCGTGATCGTCGAACTGGGTCGAGATCGCACTGTTCGGTTGGCAGCACGTCCCGATGCGCTCCGGCCAACGAACGCAAAGAAGAGTCATGTCCGCCGTATTTTGGACTTGGAGGCGCACATTTTGACGATCTCCTAAGGTTGTGGGAGGAAGCTCATGCCTGAAGCTGCTCGCGTTGTTACCACAGATGCCGAAATTGATCTCGCGATCAAGCATGCGAAGCAGTATGAGAAATTCGATCGCAAGGTCATGAAGGTAGGGTTCTCCAAAACGGCGGATCAGTTGCGATTGGTGTTGAATGACGGGGTTATTTGCACGATTCCACGCCGATTGATTCAAGGGCTCGCCGGGGCAAGGAAAAAGGATCTCAAGCCAATCCAGATATTGGGAGGCGGTACAGGCCTTCTATGGCCAATTCTTGATGTCTCTCACTCGGTGCCCGCGCTTTTGACCGGAGTGTATGGCTCCGCGAGGTGGGTGAAGGAACTGAGCACGAGACTGGGCCCGCGCAAAGCGGTGCAGATGGCGCCCACCGCTGCAGACCGTCATTCATATCCATCCAGGGCCAGACGCGGCCCTGTTGGCATCGATAGCCGCCGTCGCGATTTCGCTGGGAGCATCAGGGAAAAGAGCGGCAACACTCTCGTTGGCACGCTGCGGAAAACCTACGGGGAAGACTTCCTTAGCGGTTGGCGCGACGACGCCAAGCTCTCGGCTGTCCGTCAAGAAACGGATATGTCGCTGAACGAAATGGTGCGCCAGCACCGGCTCGGGAAGAGATTGCCCGCCCCCGCCGCATAACCAACAACTGCCCAGGAAAATGCGGTTCCATTCCCTCAGTGCGCCATGGGCGCGGGGCCGGCTTTCTTGGGGCGGTTCATCAGGAATGGAATGGGGATCAGCATGGCGGTTAACACCACCATAATCCAGATGACATCGACGTAGGCCAGCAGACGAGCCTGGATTTGGGCCATGCCGTAGATTTGCGCGTGGGCATGTTGCAGCGCGTCGGGGCGGGCGTTGCCGTTGTGCATCCATGCGCCGGTGAGGGCGTTGCGCATCATGTCAAAGGGGCCGTTGCCGGCGACGGTGTGGGCGCCGATCATGTTCAGGTGCCGCTGCGTGTAGCGGGCCAGCAGGGTGGTGACAAAGCTGATGCCGACGCTGCCGCCGAGGTTGCGCATGAGGGCGGTGAGTCCGCTGACCTCGTTGTACTTTTCCTGCGGTATCCCTGAATAACAAAGCGTGTTGATGGGGATGAAGAGGAAGGGCAAGCCGAGGGCGATGAAGACGCGCCAACTGACGGCCATGCCAAAGCTGACATCGAGATTGATGTTGGTCATGCGGAAGAGGCCGAAGGTGGTGATGGTGAAGCCGAGGGCGACCAGCTTGCGCGGATCGAATTTGGGCGCGAGTGCGCCGGCTACCGGGAAGAGAAACATGAGCGCGACGCCGCCGGAAGAGACGGCCATGCCGGCCTGGCGCGCGGAGTAGCCCATGATCTCCTGGAGAAATTGCGGGATGAGAACCGTGGACGAGTAAAGCGACATACCCACGACGAACATGACGAACTGGGTCATGCCCACGTTGCGCTGGGCGAAGAGGCGCAGGTCGAGTATGGGGTGTTCGACGGTGAGCTGGCGATAGATGAAGATGGCCAGCCCGACGACCGAGACGACGCAGCAGGCGACGATGAAGCGGGAGCCGAACCAGTCGTCTTCCTGGCCCTTGTCGAGCATGGTTTGCAGGGCGCCGATGGTGACGACGAGCAGGCCGAGTCCCCAGTAGTCGATGGAGAGCTTGCGCTTGCGGATGGCGGCGAGGTAAGGCGGGTCTTCCACGACGCGGTTGGTGAGGTAGAGCGACAGGATGCCGACCGGGATATTGATGAAGAAGATCCAGCGCCAACTGTAGTTGTCGACGATCCAGCCGCCGACGGTGGGGCCGAGCACCGGCGCCATCACCACGGCCATGCCATAGACGGCGAAAGCCATGCTGCGCTTGGCGGGGGAAAAGGTGTCGGCGAGTATGGACTGCTCGCTGGGCTGCAGGCCGCCGCCGGCCGCTCCCTGGAGCACGCGGAAGAAGACCAGCATGCCGAGGGTGGGCGCCAGGCCGCAAAGCAGCGAGGCGGTGGTGAAAAGGAAAACGCAGGTCATGTAAAAGCGCTTGCGGCCGATGCGGTTGGCGATCCAGCCGCTCAAGGGGAGCACGACGGCGTTGGCGACGAGGTAGCTGGTGAGCACCCAGGTGGCTTCATCGCGGCTGGCGGAGAGCGAGCCGCCGATGTGGGGCATGGCCACGTTGGCGATGGAGGTGTCGAGCGCCTCCATGAAGGTGGCGAGGGTGACGGTGATGGCGATGAGCCAGGGATTGGCGCGAGGCCGCCAGGTGTCATGAAATGAGGCTGTGGCTGCGGCGGCCAAGGGCTGGTTTTTCTCCTGGGAATCGGGGAGCGTTGGGCTGTTGTTTGATCGTTATGATGCTTTCAACAGAGTAATGGATTCGGCGAGGGGTGGAAATGGGGCGGGGGCAGATTGGGGTGCACCGGAAGCCAACCACAACAGGAATGGGCCTCTGGCTGGAAGCGTTGGTTGCGGGTGTGTCATGCTGAGGGGTTATGGGTGAGGGACAAAGCAATTCGAGGCTGGACGGCGGGTTGTTGCTGGGGATCGATACCTGCGGGCCGGCGGGGTCGGTGGCACTGGGGCGGGTTTCTGGGGATTCGATTGGGATTTTGGGCGAGGCGGAGCTTGAGGGACGCAGTTACTCGACTACGCTGGTGGCGGCGGTGCGGGAGCTGCTCGCGGGCGCTGGGGCTGGCTTGAAAGGCGTTGCCGCGATTGTTGCCGTGACCGGGCCGGGCAGCTTTACCGGGGTGCGGGTGGGATTGAGCGCGGTGAAGGGGCTGGCGGAAGGAGCGGGGATTCCGGTGACGGCGGTGTCGCGGCTGGAGGTGCTGGCGGCTAAGGCTGGGGTTGGATCGGCGGCGCTGGATGCGCATCGGCATGAAGTATTTCTTCGGCTGGGGGGGATGGGATCGGCGGCGCGGGAACTGCTGGCGGGGGCGGAGGAGCTGGCGGAGATTCAGCCTGCCGGCGCGATTGCGGTTTGCGACGAAGGAGCCGCGGATTTGCTGGCGGCGGCGTGGCCGGGGGGTGAGCTGGTGAGGACTGCTGCGCCCACGGCGGCGGATGCTCTGCGGCTTTGCGCTTGGCGAGTGGCTGCGGGGAGATTTGTGGACCTGGCGCTGCTGGATGGGCATTATCTCAGGCGGTCGGACGCGGAGATTTTTGGAGAGGCCGGGGCGGGGACGCGAGGCGCATGACGGCTTGCGAAGAAGTACGGATTCGGCGAATGACGGTGGCGGATCTGGATCGGGTGATGGAGATTGCCGCCGGGCTGAAGGAGGCTCCGCATTGGACGCGGGCGGCTTATCTTGCGGCGATTGATCCGGCGGGCGCGCCGCGCCGCATTGCGCTGGTTGCGGAGAGTGGTTCATTGGCCGGATTCGCGGTGGCGAGCGTGGTGATGCCACAGGCGGAGTTGGAGACGATTGCCGTGACGGGGGGGGGGCAGCGGCGCGGGGTTGCGCGGAGGCTGTTTGCGGCGCTGGCCGGGGAGCTGGGCGCGGCTGGAGTGAAGGACGTCCTTTTGGAGGTGCGGGCCTCGAATGCGCCGGCGCTGGGGTTTTACCGGGGGTTGGGGTTTCAGGAGAGCGGGCGCAGACCGCGGTACTATGCTGACCCGGTGGAAGATGCGGTGCTGCTTGAGTTGAGACTGCGACCCTGATTCGACGCTCCGTCGGGCTGGTTCCGAAGTGCAACCGCAGGTCCTTGGACTGCGTTGGTCGCAAAAAGCGCGCCCAACTACGCTCCCGATGACAGAGATTTCTTTGTAGAAGGCAAAGGCAAAGGCGAGAGCAAAGGCAAAGGCAGATCCTTCGACTCACCACCCCCAGGCTGAAAAGCGCCTGGGGCCCCTTTCGCTCAGGATGACAGGCCTTCTTTTGCGATGAAGCATTGAGACGCGGTCATTTTAGCCGTAACTCGCCGTTGCGAATCAAGATGCTCAGGATGACAGCTTTTTGGGCTTGGGAAGTCGGGATCGGGGCGCAAGGTGAGTGGAACGTCCCATGTCCCTAAAATCGAGATCTGGGGCAACCAGTTTTCCCAGTTGGATGGATTTGGGGCAGATATCCACAGGGGGCGAATGACTTTTGCGGGTCAGTGTGCAGTTTGCCGCTTGCCGACTATGAGGCTGCGGGGGTATATGTAAATGTTCTGCAACAAATGATTGACCAGAACCACCGGAGGTGCTTGATGGACGAAGTACTGGATCCGACGCTGAGCGAAGAAATAGATCGCCTGCAAGCCGAACATCATCGCTACGCTCAGCGGCTTGAAGAACTGGTTCAAAAACCTTACCTCTCCGCAGATGAACAGCTCGAGGAAGTGCGCTTGAAAAAGCTGAAGCTGCACGCCAAGGACCTGATCTTTGCGCTGGAGCGCCGGTCGCCGGCTGTGGCGTAGGATCGAGCCTGCGGCCGTGGATGAATGGATCAATCCCACTCATCGCGATAAGACTGCGACGAATGGGGCACACGGCGCGTCCTGATCGAGGATGCCGGTCTGTTCTTGCGCGCTATTTGAGTGTGGTGTTCCGTATAGTGACGACGACCCTGCGAGCAGGATCACCGTATAATCGTTGGGACGATGGTTCGTGACGGTTACATCTACGGTTTGAGCTTGCTGGCGGTTGCGGTTGCGCTGGTGTGGGCTACGGGCGGCTGGGCGTGGGGCATTGCGCCGGTGCTTCTGGCGGCATTTTTTCTGTGGTTTTTCCGCGATCCTCAAAGAACGGTTCCGGCAGGCCCCGGGCTGGTGGTTTCGCCTGGAGACGGGCTGGTGACGGAGACGGTTTCGATCTCCACTCCCGACGGGCCCAGGCAGCGGATCAGCATCTTTCTGAGTGTCTTCGATGTGCATGTGAACCGCGCGCCCATTGGCGGCGTGCTCACCGCTGTGCGCTATCGGAAGGGCCTTTATCTGAACGCCATGAATCCGGCCTCGGCCGACCGCAACGAGCAGAATATTGTGACGGTGCGCGGCGAGGGCGGCGTTGAGGTCACGTTCAAACAGATTGCGGGCCTGCTGGCGCGGCGGATTGTGTTCAATCACCGCGAAGGCGAGACGGTGGAGCGCGGGCAACGCGTGGGGCTGATCAAGTTTGGCTCGCGCGTGGATGTGCTGCTGCCGGCCGACGCGGTGCTGCGGGTGAAGGTGGGCGAGCGGGTGAAGGGCGCGGCGAGCGTGCTGGCGGTATTGCCGGCCGGAGGCGCGCTGTGAGCCCGAACCGCGACACGGCACTGGCCAGGGCGAAGGCCCAGGCACGGCTGCGCAGGGGCATGTTTCTGCTGCCGTCGCTGTTTACGGTGGGCAACATCGCGCTGGGTTTTTTCTCTATCACAGAGGTCTTGAAGGCGATCAGCGGAAGCGGGGACGCGCATATGCACCTGGACTGGGCTGCGATCGCGATTATTTTTGCCATTCCCTTCGATTCGCTGGACGGACGCATTGCGCGCATGACCAATACCACCAGCGAGTTTGGCAAGGAGTTGGATTCGCTTGCGGACGCGATCACATTTGGCGTGGCGCCGTGCCTGTTGGCGCTGATCTGGGGATTTCATTTCCTGCCGGATACGATCAACGCGCAACTTCTGGAACATCTGCACCAGGCCGGCGCGTTCATCTGCTTCCTGTTCCTGATTGGCGGAGTTTCAAGGCTGGCGCGGTTCAATATCTCGCACGATGCGCAGCCGAAGAACCCAGGACGGCCGGATCGCAAGTATTTTGTGGGGATGCCGATACCGGCCGCGGCGGGATTTCTGGCTTCGACGGTACATTTTTTCTATGGGTACCCGGTGCGAGCGTGGTGGATTGCGATTCCCTGGCTTGTGCTGGTGGGCTTGAGCGGGTTTCTGATGGTGAGCACGTGGCGGTTCTGGTCGGGCAAGGAGATCAACTTCTCGCGCAGCCACCCTTTCCAGATACTGCCTGTGGTTCTGGTGGTGTTGTACGTCGTGATCCGGTTCTCGAATGTGCTGTGCTTCGCGATCGGGCTGACCTATATGTTCTCGGGCATCTGGGCGCGGGCGGCGTATTCGTGGTCGCGGCGGCGGCGGCGCGGGGCGGATGAGCCGGAGCACGCTGGCCTGGTTGATCCCGATCCGCTGAAGCACTCGTAATGCTCTGAAGCTTAAAAAAGGATGATTGTGTACAAGATTGCTATTGCCGGAGCGTCCTCGCTGCTGGGACGCGAACTGAAGGAAGCGCTTGCGGAGTCGCCGCTGGCGACGGCCGATGTATTGCTCCTGGACGATGACCAGGTACGCGGCCAACTGGACCAGGTGGGGGACGAGGTGACCTTCGTCCATGCCATTGACGGCGAGGCGTTTGAGCGGGTGGATTTCACGTTTTTCTGCGGTACGGAAGACCTGACGCGGAAGCATTGGCGGCAGGCGCTGCGAAGCGGCTCGACGGTGCTGGACTTGAGCGGGGCGCTGGATCGGGAGCCGGGAGTGCTGGTGCGTGCGCCGTGGCTGGGTTCGGGCGGGGTGGGGCAGATCGAGTCCACTGCCGATCTGTTTACGCCGGCGGTGGTTCCGGCGCACCCGGCGGCGCTGGCGTTGGCGCTGCTTCTGGAGCGGTTGCAGCAGGCGGCGCCGGTGCGGTTCGCCGCGGCCACTGTGCTGGAGCCGGCAAGCGAGTTTGGCCGCGCGGCGATGGACGAGTTGCATCAGCAGACGGTGAGTCTGCTCAGCTTTCAGAACATGCCGCGGGCGGTCTACGACGCGCAGGCCGCGTATAACCTGCTGGGCGGCCTGGGCGAGAGCGCCAAGATCAACCTGAATGCAGAGGAAGCGCGGATCAGGCGGCACTATGACGCACTGGGCGACGGACGCTGGCCGGCGCTGGCGCTGCAGGTGATTCATGCGCCGGTATTTCACGGGCACGCGTTCTCAATTGCCGTGGAGCTGGAGCGTGCGCTGGATATTTCGGCGCTTGAAGAGGCGCTGAGCGGGGACCACGTGGACCTGGTGCTGGAGGACACGGATTCACCGTCGAATTTGGCGGCGACGGGACAGAACGACGTGCTGGTGCGACTGCGGCCGGAGACGGCGGGCAATCGGAATCCCAACCAGACGGCGCGGCTGTGGCTTTGGGCGGCGTCGGACAATCTGCGTCTGAATGCGCAGAATGCGGTGGAGTGCGCGCTGGATCTGCGACGGTTGAGGCCGGCGGGGACGGTGCAGTAAGACTTCTTGAATCGGGACTTAGAGCGGTTTCAGGATAGGTATACCCTATCTGCACTACTGCGAGGTCGCCGCTCCTTGGGGTCGCGTCGACTTGAGTGTATTCCCTTTGGGTACGGCAATCCTGAAACCGCTATAGCGAAAGCGGTGGGACGAAGATGATTCGTTTCGCCGCTTTTCTTTTTGGATTCGATTTTCGGAGCCAATTACTTGTGCAAAGATGCAAACATGGAACCTGAATACGTGATTATCGGGCCGCAAGGAGAGTTTGAGATCCCTGTTGCGATTCGCGACTCGATGGGAATTGTGGACGGGATGCGGTTCCGGTTTCGACAAGAGGGCGCGCGAATTATTGCTGAATTGGACACGGGGACGCCGATGGAGAGCAACGCGGATGAATAGGCGCGGTATCGTACGGTTCCTTTGCTTCAGCGTGATCGGCGTCCTGTATCAGGCAGTTTTTCTGGCTGCGTTCATGTCGGTCGCGCAGACGGAATTTGCCGAGGTGGGAAAGCCGCTGGTCGTGGGCGCAACGATTCTCTCTTCGGCGTTGCTGGTTTGGATCTGGGTTCATTCAATCAAAAAAACGATGTGGATAATCCTGGTGCCGGCGTCGCTCGCTGTCGGTTATACCATTGCGTTTCACCTTGTTGGCGTTGCGTTGTTTCCTGGATTGTTAAGCGACTTTTACGCACCCTTCCTTGACAATGCGTTGTCCGTGTTGCGGGTTACAGCGAATGTCTTCGTGACATATGGGATTGGGATAGCGTTGATTGTTCTTCTACAACGATCGAAGATTCGTGCGGATATTTTTTCGCAATCGAAAGCGCATTGAGCAGGCCGAAACGCAGGTCCTTCGACTCCCTGCGCTGCGCTCCGGTCGCTCAGGAAGACAGCTTTATTTCTGGGTGAGATCTCTATTTTTGCGCGCCGCAGCGGAGCCAGGCCTGCTCGATGTAGGTGTCGGTCATGCCGGCGATGTAGTCGGCTACGGTGCGGGCGAGGCCTTGCGTGGGGATTTGCGCCTGGTGGTCTTCGGGGAGTTGGGTGGGGTCGGCGATGAGCGCGGCGAAGAGGCTCTCCACGATCTCTGTCGCGCGGGCGCGGGCTTCTTCGAGCGTGGGGCTGTTGTAGAGATTGGCGTAGAGGAAATTCTTGGCCTCGGCGCGGGCGCCTTCGACTTCTGGGCTCAGCACGGCAACGCGCTCTGGGGCGCGGCGGATTTCGTCGAGGGTGACGGCTTGCAGCCCTGCGGCGCGCGCGCGGATTTCCGTCATCAGGTCGGTTACCAGCAGATTGAGGATGGCCTTGAGGGTTTCATTCACTGTGAGCTTGGGCGCGGCGGAGGGGTACTGGCTGAGCACTGCGTCGTGGAAGCCGCGAAAGAGCGGGACGCCGTCGCGGACCTGTGCAAGGGTGAGGATTCCGGACTCGAGGCCATCGTCGAGATCGGCGGTGAGGTAGGCGATTTCGTCGGCGAGGTCGATGAGCTGGGCTTCGAGGGGCGGGAATTGGCCGAGGAAGTATTCGGCGAGCTCGGGATGGGCTTCGGCGGAGTAGTCGCGGGAGTGCTTGACGATGCCTTCGCGGACGCCGAGGGTCAGGTTGAGGCCGCGGAAGGCGGCGTAGCGCTCCTCAAACCAGGTAACGATGCGCAGGGCGTGCAGGTTGTGGTCAAATGCCAGGTCGTGTGCTTGCAGGCAGCGGTCGAGGGCCTTCTCGCCGGTGTGGCCGAAGGGCGGATGGCCGATGTCGTGGGCCAGGGCGAGGGCCTCGGCCAGTTCGACATTGAGGCCGAGCGCGCCGGCGAGGGTGCGGGCGATCTGGGTGACCTCAAGGGTGTGGGTGAGGCGGCTGCGGAAATGGTCGGAGGGCGAGTCCGCAGGGCGGCGGGCGAAGACCTGGGTCTTGCCGGCGAGACGACGGAAGGCGCGGGCGTGCAGGATGCGAGCCGCGTCGCGGGCGAAGGGCGTGCGGTAAAGATGGGGCGGCTCTGGATGCGCGCGGCGGGTGAGCTCGCAGTCCGCGTCGCCGCGCACGGCAATACCTGGAAGTAAGGCGGCCGGATTGTCGAGGCGGCTCATGATCGTCTTTGATGACGCAAATTCGGTGCGTGCATTTTCCAATCGTTCTGGAAGGGCTCACGTCTGGTTATACCGCAGTTGGGGACGGGGGCGCAGTGCGCGTTACCGAACGTGCGGGCAATCACCAAAGATGCAACGCGCGAGGAGTATAACTTTTTTCAAGCGGCGGGGATTGGGCTGAGATTGGACAAGGCCGATTGCGCCGGAGTACCATCCTGCCGAAGTTTTTCGAGGGACAGATTCGGAGACGAATTGGGCCCGTGAGCTCTTGAACTTTCACAATCGGACCGGGAGGCAAGCATGAAAGCAATGAAGAGGACAGCGTTGGCCATGCTGGCGCTGGCAGTGGCATTCACGTCGGGGTGCGGTGGACGGCACTCGGGCAAAGAGGTGTTTTACCTGATTGCGAGCAACCTGTCTACGCCCTACTGGCAGACGGCGGCTGCGGGATTCAAGCAGGCCGCGGCGCAGTTCAAGGTGACGGCGAGAGTGGAGGGACCGGACAACTACGATCCCAAGGCGGAGCTGGCCGAGCTGCAGAAAGCGGTGGCCGCCAAGCCGGCGGGGATTCTGCTGCAGGTGTCGGACGCCTCGGTGCTGCAGCCGGAGATTGACGCGGCCATCGGCGCTGGGATTCCGGTGATCACCATCGATTCGGACGCGGCGGGGAGCCGGCGGCTCTACTTCATTGGGACCAACAACCTGGAGGCTGGGCAACTGGGCGGCAAGCGGCTGATTTTGAAGCTGGGCGGCAAGGGCAACGTGGTGTTCTTCACCTTTGCGGGCCAGCCGAGCCTGGACGACCGGTTGAAGGGGTTCAAGGATGTGTTCGCCAGCCGTCCGGACATCAAGATCGTGGACGTGGTGGACATCAAGGGCGACACGCACATTGCCTTCGACAAGGCGCAGGATTATATGGCGCTGACTGGGCCGAAGAAGATCGATGCGTTTGTGTGCCTGGAGTCGGAGACGGGCAAGATGGTGGCCGACGCCATCAAGCGCGGCGGCGGCGGGCGCGAACTGGTGGCGTGGGATACGGCACAGGACACGCTGAACGGCATCAAGGACGGTTCGATCGACGCGACCATTGCGCAGAAGCCGCTGACCATGGGCTTTCTGGGGTTGAAGGCGCTGGACGATGTGTTCCACTATCCGCCCCAGCAACTGGGCAAGGACTACAGCGCGGACTCGTTTGCGCCGTACCCGGTGTTTGTGGATACCGGCACGTCGCTGGTGGACCAGAGCAATGTGGACTTGTTCATCGCGGCTGCGGCGGCGCAGAACAAGTGAGAGGAAAGTGAACGAGTGAAGTAGTGAAGAAGTGAAAATGGGTGCCTCATGTCCGAAGATCCGGACTTGAGGCACCCATTTAAGCGGCAGGCGAAGACCTGATTCTTGCCGAGCCAGGAGAGAATTGTCTGGGGCCGATAAGAAACAGGATGGAATGTGAAGAGAACCGATGGCCGAAAGTTGGCCTTTGTCGGAGAAATGAGGGCTTCTGGGGCGAACTGGATTGTGTTTTGGGACAAACGCAGCGAGTTAGAGCGGTTTCAGGATAGGTATACCCTATCTGCACTACTGCGAGGTCGCCGCTCCTTGGGGTCGCGTCGACTTGAGTGTATTCCCTTTGGGTACGGCAATCCTGAAACCGCTATCGCGTGCGCTTCGCGCACATGGCGAGTTAGCGGGTTGGCGGCGACTTCGGGAGGCAATGGTTTCTTGCCAGCGTGGGTCGGCTTTGCCGGTGGACGACTCAACAGGCTGCGGGAAAACACGTGTTTCTAGCCAGATCGTCCGAAACACAATCTCCAGGGGCTGAAGCCCATCTCTCTCATTTTAAACAGCTTATGGCGCGACTCAAGCCACCCCAGAGACGGAGACCTGTCGCCGGGGACTCCGGGAAATCGTGCCCCTTCGCACATCTACGTCAAGGCGGAGTTTTTCCGCAAGCTATGAAGCCCGGGTCTGTTGTGGAGCGTCTTCGGCACGACTGAATTCCTGCCCTAGGAAGAAACTGCATGGGAATTGTCAGACGGCAGGCCTTCATCGACTCCCACTCATCGAGCAAAAAGACGCTCCGACCCAGAGGGTACCCCGATGGGGCACAGTTTCATCTCTCGTGGGTCGGCTTCGCCGGTGGACGACTGTTACAAAGCGCGTCTCAAGGGGACTCCTTCAACAAACTGAATGGGTGCCTGCGGTCCGAAGATGTGGACGACAGGCACCCATTTGTTTGTTGCAGCGAATTCGGAGTTACTCGGGTTTGGGTTGGCCGATGGCGCTGTCCTGCCTGGCGAGCTTGACGCGGGCGGTTTCAAGCTTCTTCTGCACCTTGGCCACGTCGCCGGGGTCGACATCGGCAGTGGAAGACTTGGCAAAACCGGAGAGCGAGAGTTCCCACTGCGCGGCGGCCAGACGGATGCGGCCGGTCTTCTCATAGAGGTCGCCCAGGTGGTCGTGGACGGTGGGGTCGGACTGGTCGCGATCGACGGCCTGGCGGAGGTTCTCTTCGGCAAGCTCGTAGTTGCCCATCTTGAAGTAGACCCAGCCGAGCGAGTCGAGATAGGCGCCGTTCATTGGCTCGATCTCAACGGCTTTGCGGATGAGCTTGAGGGCTTCGGGCAGCCGGGTGGCTCTGTCGGCGAGCATGTAGCCGTAATAGTTGAGGGTCATGGCGCTTGAAGAGTCGAGTTCCAAGGCCTGGCGGAAGAACTGCTCGGCCGGCTCGAAGTGCTTCTGCCGTTCGGCCAGCGCCCCCTTGAGGAAGAACAGGTAGGTGCGGTCTTCCTTGCGGGTGGTGAGCGTCGCGGCCTTCGTATAGGCGTCGTCGGCGTCCTTCCAGCGGCGCATCTGGGTGTAGAACTGGCCCAGGCGCAGCCAGACAGCGCGATCATGGTCAGAGTTGTCGAGCAGGCTCCTGGCCAGGGTCAAGCCGTCGTCGTTCTTGCCGTCTTCAACCAGGGCACCGGCGAGCATGAGCTTGAGGTCCATGGCCTTGCCCTTGAGGTCCGGGTCCTTGGGGCTGGCCGCGGCGGCTTTATCGGCCACATCGACGGCCTTGCGGGAGGCGTCGACGGCTTTGTCGAACATTTTGGCGGTGCCGTAGGTTTCCACCTGGCCTTCAAGTCCGCGCAGGGCTGCGTCGGCGCCCAGATCGACCATCTTCTGGTAGGTGGCGATGGCCTGATCCACCTTGCCCTGTTCCTGGTAGACGCCGGCCAGCCGCTCAAGGAAGATGCTGCGGCTGTTCTTTTCCTCGGCGGTGTAGGCGCCGTTGGCGTGGGAGGTGAGGTCGACCATCTTTTCGTAGGTCTGGGCCGACTCGTCAAAGCGGCCGAGCACGTCGAGCAGCAGGCCCTCGCCATAGCCGGCTTCAAGCGAAGAGGCGTCAATCTTGCGTGCCTTGCGAATGGCGGCGAGGGCGTCTTCATACTTGCCCTGGCGGCGAAGAATGTCGCTGATGTGAATGAACGGCTCGACGTTTTCCGGATCGGCTTCAGCCAGCGCCCTGAACTGCTTGAGGGCATCTTCGAACTGACCGTCGTTTTGCAGGGCCTGGGCCAGGGAGTCGAGTGTGGCCGCATCGCCCGGATCCATGTCGGCGGCGCGCTGATAGGCGGAGATGGCGTCCTTGGGCTGCTTGAGCTGGTCGTAGGCCGCGCCCAGGGCAAACTCCATCTTGGGGGAGCGATTGTTGACGGGAACGTCTTCAATCACCTTGACGGCGTGCTTGAGGTCGCCGCTCTCGGCATAGAGCCGGGCGAGATTGAGCACCACTTCTTCCGACTCCGGCTCAATGGACTGCGCGGTCTTGAATTCGTCTTCTGCCTTCTGGGGCAGGTGCTTGACGGTGTAGAGCTGGCCGAGGACCATGCGGTCTTCCACGCTCTTGGGCTGCAGGTCGACAATCTTTTCAAATTCGGCGATGGCCTGGTCGAGCACGTTGCCGGAAGGCGATGTGGAGGAGACGGCATTCGATCCGTCGCCGAGCTGGCGCAGATAGATGCGGCCCAGCAGGCGGTGCGCGGCGATGTCGTTGGGCGCGCTCTTGAGCAGGGTGCGCGCGGTGACCTCGGCATCGTGAATGCGACCGGTGCGGAAGTAGAGATCGGCCAGGCCGTCACTCAACTGCGGCGAATTGGGATCGGCATTCAGCGCGAGCTTGTACTCCTCAATGGCGCGGCTGACCAGCTCCTGGCGACCCATTTCGGCGGCTTCTTCCTCGTAGATGTTGGCCATGCCGAGGTGAAAGTAGGCCGTGGAACGGTCCGGCTCCGGAGTGGAGGCGGCTGGGGTCTGCTTGGCGGGCGTTTGCGCGGGCTGGGACTGGGCGGGAGCGGCAGGAACCGCAGGCGCCTTGGTCTCAGGAGGAGTGTCCTGCGCGCGAGCGTGCAACGCCGGAAGTACAAGAAGAGAAGCGGCGACGAGCGACAGCCACGAGGGCGTCAAGCGGGAGTACGTCAAGCGATTTTTTATTCTCATCATCCAGGGAATTCCGTGCCAGACGAGCCATGCGGAAGAAGACGACCGTTCCGGAGACCCGAAAGGCAACGCAGGCAGCCGGTGGGAGCAGCTCTGCCTACTGTAGAGACGATTTTACCCGGTAATAGTCGCACGATGACGGCGGAATGCGGGATTTTCGACGCAATTGGATGGGAAGTGCCTATGGATTGAGCTTGCGCGGCGGAATCTGGCTTTTTTCAGGGCCGAGTTTTAAAGGTGCGGGACGCCGGGGAGCCAGCCGTGTTCGCGGAGGGATTTGAGCTGGCGATGAAGAACGGCTGTTTGGCGCACAAGGCGTTGGAGTTGGCGTTCGCCTGGATGGTCCTGCGGCGGGATGGGCGGCTGGAGATCGCTGTTGAGGGGTTCGGGCCACGGGGAGGGTGCGGGGTTTGCTCCGGCGGCCGTCTGGTCTTCAAGCCACTGGAGACGGCGGTCGAGGAGTTCGAGGCGGGATTGGACGGAGATGGATTGCTTCCAGGGCCACTCGCCGTCGAGAGTGGTGAGGGTGGTGACGGACTGGGCGAAGCGGCGCAGGTAGGTGACAAAGGCGGCGACGAACTGGGCGAAGGGGCGGCGGCGGGGCCAGGATTCGGCCAGCAGGCGCTCGAGGGATTCTTCGGTGTCATTGTGGGCCATGCCGGCGGCGCGGCGGGTATTGGCGAGCAGCCGCGTGGAGCGGGAACGGCCGAGTGTGGGTGTGTTCCAGGTCTCGGCGAGCTGGGCCAGGTAGCGGCGGTCGGCGGCAATGCTGGCGCGCAGGAACAGCGGGGCGCGGTCGCGCTCGTAGGAGGGAAAGAGGAAGGTCATGGCCAGGAGCGAGATGATCGCGCCGGCGATGGTGTTGGCGGTGCGGACGAGGGCAAGCTGCCAGTCACCGGAGTAGGGGAGCCAGGCGAGAACGAAGGTGGGGGTGAGGAAGAAGGCGAAAGCCGCGTAACTGAGCGGCAGGATGGCCAGCGAGAGCAGCGCCAGCGGAAAGAGGACCGCGGCGGTGGCGAGCTGCGAGTGGAGCGTGGCAGCGAGCACGGCGGCCAGGATTCCGCCGGCGACAGTGCCGCCGATGCGCTCCATGCTGCGGCGCATGGTTCCGGAGACGTGGGGCTGGAGGACGATGAGCGAGGTCATCAGCAGCCAGTAGCCGTGGTTGATGTGGAGGGCGAGGATGAGGATGACATCGAGTCCGCAGACCAGGGCGACGCGGGCGGCGTGACGCAGGGCGAGCGATTGGGGCGTGAAGTTGGCGCGCAGGTCGTCCAGGATGCGGGTTGGATGCCATCCGCGGCGCAGATCGGCGAGGCGCGCGTAGACGTGGGCGAAGTGGCCGACGGACGCGCCTTGCGGGATCGGCTCTGACGCGGCTGGAGCTTTGCCGAGGCGGAGAAGGGACGCGCTCTCAATGGCGGTATCGAGCTGCGAGGCGGCTTCAGCGACCTGGGCGAGAAGGAAGCGGGTTGCGGAGTCGGCCTCGGCTGGGGATCGACCGAGACAGTCTTCGAGGGTTGCGGGGAGGCGCTGCATTTCCAGGCGCATGGTGAGGGCGTCTGCGATGGACGCGCCGCGGCGGCGAACCAGCAGCGAGGCAACGTAGAGTTCGGCGGATTGGAGGGCGTCCAGGCCGTTGACGCCGCTGTTGGCGCAGGCGGATTGGGTGGAATCGGATTGGGTTTCAAGGTGCTCGGCGATGGCGATGGTGCGGGCGATGAGCAGGTCGGCGGTTTCAAGCAGGACGACGAGCTGATTGCCCTGCGCGGTGTCAGCCTGATGCTCTGCGCGAATCGAAGCGACGGCTTGCCAGCCCTGCTCGACGGCGCGGCGGATGCGGTATTGGTGGTGCCGGGCTAACCGATGCCATAGCGCTGGGGTTTGACGGGTGCGTGCGCTGAGGTCGATGACGCTGGCGAGGAAGGACGCGAGTTCCGTGTAGCAGGCGCTTACCGCGGCGCGGGCGGGGCGGTAGGCGTCGAGCGGCCAGAGGAAGAGCGAGAGGGCGGCGGCCCAGGCGCCTCCGGCAAGAAGCAGCAGGGCGTGGTTGAGGGCTTCATGCCAGTTGGCGGTGGGCGCGCCGATGCCGCAGATGAAGATGACCTGGACCAGGATGCCGGCGGAGGCGAAGGGCTGCCCGAGGACGGCTAAGTAGCTCCAGAGGAAGCAGAAGAGCACGGTGACGGGGAGAGCCCAGTAAAGGCTGCCGCCGGCGATGGAGCCGAGGAAAAGCCCGGCCGCGCCGCCCAGAGAGAGCGTAGCCAGGCTGCCGAGGCGGGTGCGGTAGGGGCCGCCGGCGTCGGACAGGATGGCTTCAAAGCCGCCCAGGCCGGCCCAGCCCAGATTGGGAATGCCGGTCAGGTCGCCAAGAACGATGGGGGCGCAGAGGGCTACTGCGCAGCGCAGGCCTCGGAACCAGTCCATTTGGCGGGCCACGGCGAGGGTGCGGGCGCGCAGGCCGGGGCGGGCATGGAGGGGCGGAGGCATGTATTCATTACAGCACCTGCGGTGCTGGATGACAGATTGCAGATGACAGATGACAGGTTGCGGCTTCGGCGATACCGGGCTGGCTCGGCTTCCCCCGGACGATACGGGAGTGTCACCTGTCCTCCCCCACTCCCCCCGTACTTTTTGGGCAAGTCCCTTGTTATCATCGGTTTGCCTGGGGGCTGCGCCGCTATGCCGATCAAATCAAAGGAGTTAAATTCAAAGTACTTGTTTTGATAGAGTTACGGGCGGCCCGCGTCAATCCGAAGTTTGTGGTCTTTGTACGCATTGGCTCTATGAATAAGTGTGCGCCAAACGGGGTTAATTCCCGGCAAGGAATTTGAGGATTTGGCGGATTTATTTTTTGGGGTCGAAGCGCGGTCCTGGGAGATGGGCAACGCGAGATTCGGGGCGTTCTCAAAGAGAACCAGGCACGCGGACCTTGCGGTCCGCGTGCGCATTTCATTTCAATTTTCGTCGCGTTTCGGCACGACTGAAGTGGTGCCGTGACACAAAGGACGAGCCGAAGCCTCGTTGCATGGAGGAGCGGAAGGAACGCTCGTCGATTTCTGTGCTGAAATTGCGTTGCGGGTGGCCGCCAGGGCCGTGAATCCAGGTTCCCTGCACCGAAACTTCCGCCTTGGCGGTGATACGCCCGGAACCGAACACAGCGTTTCGATTCTCACCGCAAAGCGCTTGGCGGATTCAACATTGACCGGTCTGGATAGGAAGCCTCGCCCAGTTTCAACTTTCCAAGCCAATTCGTAATCAATGAATTGGCAATCCACTCAGGACGCGTGCTCAACGCGCGGTCCACCAGAAACGAAATGTCTGCGGTTTGAAGTTTGGCAAGTCCAAAGAGCGCTGAAAGCTGGATTCGCGGATTTGAATGATTTGTCCTGATACGCATTTCTTGTTCGAGAACATTCTTCAGCCAATCTGAAGGATGCTCCACCTTGCACAAAATATCAGCCCACCAATTGACAATCTCGTTTTGAAGGAACTGGTCGCACGTGGCTTCAAGGCTAGACCAGATCTCTTGCGTCAGTTCCCTTCGCATCTAAAGGCGAAGCTGACTCCGTCAAGGCTAATCCTGAATCCTGCTGGATATTCCACTTCGCAGCTATGAGTGTCTCGGGCGAAAACGCTCGAAGGTCAGGGAGGAGCCGCAACAGAAGGTCTCTTCTTGTTTGGGGATGGATATCATTCCGAAGTTGATCATACGCAAATGTGGCTAGGCGACCATCTTTGCTCTCTGAGCGCCTCACTTCAAGCGTACGGATGATTTCGGTCCACTGTCTGCTCGGTGGCGTCGGCAATTGCGTCGTTTGATCGATTCCACCAGTGACAATGCTCCTCCAGAGATCATTCATTGAATCGGGCAGAAGTTCGGAGGGGCCGAAATCGACTGGCTTTTGGCATCGTTCTGAGATTTCCAACACAGAGGTAGTGTCCCAAAATCGTCTGCCCCCAACCAGAACGGCATCTGAGGAGACCAGCAGGCCGGAGTCGCCGAGGCTGAAAGACACCCACCATCCAGGGAACGTCTGCATCATCGCGCAAAGGGACTCGATTACGACCGAGTCGATGTTCGCCGGATTGCTTCCACAATCGATATCCTGTTGTGCTCGTTGTACATGTCGTCAACGACGAAATAGGCGGGGTTCTCGACAATTTCGGAGCTGAAGGACGGCTCGTCTTCCTCAACAATAGAAAGGTCCACTTCACCCATCGGTCCGGCAGTCCCAAAGACTCTGAGCACACGGAGCACGTGATTTCTGAAGTTGTAGAACTCTCGCCACGTGAACAGCGCTGGCTGTTCGTAGTCAATTGTTGGGCTTTCGGAATAGTCGCCGACTCGGATCGTTTGCATGTTCCAAATTTACCTTGGCAGAGCCTGATAGCGCATGGTGATGCTGATTTGTTCCAGTTCCGGGCGGATTGTCGCCAATCCGCACCTTACTCCTCTACGGGAAGGGCTACTTCCGGTTTGACGGTCACTCACTCCGAATGTCGTGGAGCGGCAAACGGCGCGTCTCTGAACATCAAAATCCTCGCTGCCCCGACCCCTAAAGCGCAGAACGTACACCAGCAAAGCATCGATATCCAATCGCCCAACCCTACGTCAGATTGGAACGTTTCACCACAAATGAAGATGGCGTACAACAGCACGCTCGTTGCAATGAAACTGAAGCCCAGCATCTTTCGATCCGAGCGCAGCAAAAGAACCAAACCAAGCACAAGCGCAATTGGAAGAAGAAACAGGCCGAACCCAAGAGGGTGGACCCAAGCGGGCAAGTGAAAGCGACTGTCGGAACTCAAATCAGCGGCGGAATACAGCTCGGATAGCGCAAGCAACGTGAGGCATGGGATACAGAGGGCAACCCGCACGTGAATCAAGTTGAACCAACGCAAACGTGGCATTTCGCGAGCCTTCGCAGAAACTAGATATATTTTAGGCCGCTTCCGGTCGGATTGTCGCCAATGGGGAAGTTAGTTTGTCTCATCGCAAGCATCGCGGAAAAGCAACCGCAGATCCTTCGACTTACCACCCCCGGGCTGAAAAACGCCCGGGGCCCCGTTCGCTCAGGATGACAGTTTGTGTGTTGGTCCGTGCTTATCAGTGGCGGAAGTGGCGGATTCCGGTGAAGACCATGGCGATGCCCAGCCGGTCGGCGGCGGCGATGACTTCCTGGTCTTTTACGCTGCCGCCGGGCTGGATGACGGCGGTTGCGCCGGCGGCGGCTACGGTTTCAAGGCCGTCGGGGAATGGGAAAAAGGCGTCTGACGCGGCGACGCAGCCGGCGAGGGGCAGGACGGCTTTCATGGCGCCGAATTTTGCGGCGTCCACGCGGCTCATCTGGCCTGCGCCTACGCCGAGGGTCTGACCGTCTTTTGCGTAGACGATGGCATTGGACTTTACGTGCTTGCAGACGCGCCAGGCGAAGAGCAGGCTGCGCAGCTCCTCCGCGGTGGGCGGACGCCAGGTGACGACGTCGAGCTCCGACTCGGCGACGCGGCCGGTGTCGGCGTCCTGGAGCAACAGGCCTCCCGACACGTGTTTGACGACGGGTCTGGGCGGGGCAGCCTTGATTTCTACCAGACGGAGATTCTTTTTGGCGGCGAAGACGGCGCGGGCTTCGGCGGTGAAGGCGGGGGCGGCGATGGCTTCGACGAAGAGCTTGGCGATCACGGCCGCGGCGTCTGCGTCTACTGCCCGGTTGATGCCGATGACGCCTCCAAAGGCGGAGATGGGGTCGGCGGCGAGAGCCTTCTGGTAGGCCTCAAGGACGGTTGCGCCGGTGGCCGCACCGCAGGGGTTGGTGTGCTTGACGATGATGACGGCGGGCTCCGTAAACTCCTGGGCCAGCTCCCAGCAGGCGTCGAGATCGACGAGGTTGTTGAAGCTGAGTTCCTTGCCCTGGAGCTGGGTTGCGCCGGCGACGCCGAGGCCGGAGCCATCCGAGTAAAGAGCGGCGCGCTGGTGGGGGTTTTCGCCGTAGCGGAGGGATTGGGCGAGGGGGAAGTTGATGCGTAATGTGGCCGGCAGAGCGCTGGCATCCGGGCTAGCGGGCACCTGCGGTGCGGCAGATGCCCTTGGCACCGGTTGGCCGGCTGGCGGAGCCTCTTCAATTTGGTCCAAGGTGTTGGCGATGGCGGTGTCGTAGGCGGCGGTGGTGGAGAAGGCCTGCTTGGCGAGACGCCAGCGGGTTTCGCGGGTCAAGGCGCCGGAGCTCGATTGGAGTTCTTCGATGAGGGCGGGATAATCGGCCACGCGGGTGACGATGGCCACGTCTTGAAAGTTTTTGGCGGCGGAACGGACCATGGAGGGGCCGCCGATGTCGATGTTCTCGATGAGATGGCCGAAGGCGACGCCGGGCCGCGCAGCGGTTTTCTCAAAGGCGTAGAGGTTGACCACCACCATGTCAATGGGCTCGATGCCGTGCGCGGCGACGGCGGCTTCGTGCGCCTCATTGCCGCGGATGAAGAGCAGGCCGCCGTGAACCTTGGGATGGAGGGTCTTGACGCGGCCGTCGAGCATTTCAGGGAAGCCGGTGAGGTCGCCGATGTCCTTGACGGTGAGGCCGGCAGCGCGCAGGGCGGCGGCGGTGCCGCCGGTGGAGACGAGTTCGACTCCGAAGCCGGCCAGGACCTGGGCAAATTCAACCAGGCCGGTCTTGTCGGTGACGCTCAGCAGGGCGCGCTTGATTTTTTTGGACGAACTCACGTTGGGGCTCCTTTTGAGGCTTCGCATGGGTGTACGAAGACCACGCTTCAGAGTACAGCACCCGCGGTGCGGCAGACGCTCGCGGGAGGCTCGCATTGGCTTGGTTGCGGGCCTTGCGCCCGACCACGCCAGCGACGAAGACCTGTCGCTCGGGGCTCCGGTTAGGCGCAAGGGTGCGTTCAGTGCTTTCCTCCAGAACGATTGTGTTCCGATTGGCTGCTTTTCTGGAACGTGTTGTTCGCCTCGTGCGTATCCTCTTCGTCGAATCTCGCAAACCAGAAACATGGGTCTCGCTTGGGCATTTATTCGGAGCGCGAGCAGAGGAGGGGTCGCAATGAAACAGGTCAGATTTGTGCTGGTGTGCCTATTCGCGATTAACGCGCTCGGAGAGCCGGTTGCGGCGCAGGGCCTGCGATTGTCCGACGTGATTTACATGGACCAGCCTACGGGGATCGAGCTTCCTGTCTATGTCGCAACGTGGCCGCGGCTGGCGCTCTACATCGATCGATTGAAAGCATCGCAATCCGCCGCGGTTCAGGCCGATCTCGAACAGCGGGCTGCCGCGAAGGATGTTTCCGATGGCGAATTGAACCTGCTGGCCCAGTTGTTGTGGCAGCGTGGATTGCTGGATGCGGCAGATAGCGCGGCCGCAAGAGCCGTTGCTCTTCAGCCAAAGCAATCGCTCAACGCGTTCCAACTGGCAATGGTGGATTTCGCGCATTTGCGGCAGGCATCGGGAATGGTTGAGCAATGGAAATGGCAGCGGCGAACGCGCGATGCATACCAGCGAACTTTCGAGCTCGATCCGCGGAACGTGTCAGCTCGCTACTATCTGGCCTACACCTACATGAATACGCCGTGGATTGGCGGAGGGGACAAGCAGAAGGCGCTTCAACTGAGCGAAGATGGAATCGCGCTGGGCCAGAATGGCTTCTACGTGGTGAGGGCAGACGCCCACAGGCTGCGCGAAGAGTTGGATCAAGCGAACGCGGACTACGATGCATCGATCAAATTGAAGGTCTTCAAGCTGAGCGGTTTTGTTGACGCGGCCCAGGAGGAGATGGGACGCCGGGAGTGGGGGCGCGCCAAACGCTATCTAGATTGGGCTGTGCACTGCCGCCCCGATGCAACCAAGGCTTATGAAGGCCTTGGCGACTACTACGCCGCTACCAACGATCGGCTGCACGCGCAGCACTCGTACGAAGACGCAATAGAGAGAGATCCAAAGAACGAATCCGCCAGGACGAAGTTGGCCAAACTCGCCGGGAAACAGGAATGAACAGAATTCAGTACCGCAAACAGGCACGGGAAGAATGAGTCCCTGACGGGGAGTTTGAAAATGCTTTAGAGTTAGAGGATGGGAAGTTACTCCCCGACTCCTCCATCCCGCGGGCAAGAGCCGTTGCCTGGGGACAATGGAACATCACCGCACGGCCAGGGACACGCGCTAGGCGAAGCGGAGTTTGGCCCGACAGAGTACGAGCGGGAGATTCTGCCTCCGAGCGCCGGTACCATGGGGCCGCAGGAACCTGTGCGCCGGGAGCGGCCGATGTGGGCATCTGCTCCGGCTACCTATTTGCTGGTGGGGATCAACTGCGCCGTTTTTCTGGCCATGGTGGTGAACCATGTGAGTTATTGGAATCCGACGCCGGATGCATTGATCCGCTGGGGCGCCAATAACGCCGGCTATGTGCTGCTGGGCGGAGACTGGTGGCGCATTGTGACCGCGATGTTTGTGCATGTGGGCATCATTCACCTGGCCACGAACATGTGGTGCCTGTGGAACCTGGGACTGCTGGCGGAGCCGCTGATGGGCTGGGCAGGCGTGCTGGCGGTGTACATCCTGACGGGCGCGGCGGGCAACCTGCTTTCGACTTTGTATAACTGGGTGAACTATCACAATCAGGGCACATTTTCAGTGGGCGCGGGCGCTTCGGGCGCGGTGTTCGGCATTGCGGGAGCGCTGATTGTGCTGCTCAAGTCGCCGCGTCTGCCGGTGCCGCCGGAGGAACTGAAAAAGCTGCGGCGGTCCGTGATGTATTTTGCCGGCATCAACCTGGTGATCGGGTTTGCGACCATGATTCCGGGATCGATTATTCGCATCGACAACATGGCCCACATGGGCGGCTGCGCCTGCGGGTTTCTGTTTGCGGCGCCGATGGTTCCGCGGATCGGCTCTCCGAAGAAGTTGTTTGTGGATAGGCGGCGCATTGCCGTGGTGATGGTGGTGGGCGTGCTGGTGCTGTTCGGGTTCTTCCTGGCGCAACTGCCGGGGTGAGAACAGAGATCAGGAACTAACGCGCGCTGGCGCTCTTTTGTGAAAGACTTTTGCTGAACGCGGATCGTCTTGTTCCATCGAGGAGGAGACAATGAAGCGGCGCGAATTCATTCAACAGGCGGCTATTGCTGCGGCAGCCGCTGTATCCACAAATCAACTGAGAGCAGAAAAGCCATTGCTGCCAGGCAATGCGCCTTCGAACGCGATTGCGCGGCGTGCGCTGGGCAAGACCGGAGAACAGCTTTCGATCATCGGATTCGGCGGAATCGTGGTGATGAACGAGGAAACAGGCGCGGCCAACAACATTGTGGCTGAGGCCGTGGACCGCGGGATCAACTACTTCGATGTGGCGCCGAGCTATGGGAATGCGCAGGAGCGGCTGGGGACGGCGCTGGCTCCTTACCGAAACAAGAGTTTTCTGGCGTGCAAGACCGATGGGCGATTGAAGGACGACTCGCGGGCCGATCTGGAGCGGTCGCTGCGCTTGCTGAAGACGGACCACGTGGACCTCTACCAGTTTCATGCGCTGACCAAAATGACGGACCTGGATAAGGTGTTGGGGCCGGGCGGCGCGATCGAGACCATGGAAGCGGCAAAGAAGGAAGGGAAGATCCGGTTCATTGGATTTTCAGTCCACTCGGCTGAAACCGCGCTGGCGGCGATGGACCGCTACGACTTCGACACCATTCTGTTTCCAGTGAACTGGGTTTTGTTTACGCAGGCGGGATTTGGTCCGCAGATTTTGAAGCGTGCGCAGGAAAAGAAGATGGGCATCCTGGCGCTGAAGGGGATGGCCAAGACGGTGTGGGCGCCGGATCAGAAGGCGAATCATCCACAGCCGAAGTGCTGGTATCAGCCGGCAAGTTTTCCGCAAGAGGCGTCGCTGGGGCTGCGATGGACGCTGGGGCATCCGATTACGGCGGCGATTCCGCCGGGAGATGAGCGCTACTTCAGGCTGGCGATGGACGTGGCGCAGAACTTGAAGCCGCTGGAGCCGCACGAGGAAGAGGCTCTTCTGAGCGGCGGACACGGCGCGGAGCCGATCTTCCACCTGGGGAACGACGTTTGAGAAGACAGGGATTAGGGATTAGGGAACAGGGAACAGGGAACAGGGATTAGGGATTAGAAAACAGCCGCCCTGGGCTAGCGGATGGCGGTGGCGGCGAACTTTTTGACCATGGCCAGCAGCAGTTTGCGGTCGCTCTCGTTGAGGTTGGTGGAGTAGCGGCGGATCTGGGTGAGGAAACGCAACTCCTCGTCAGAGAGCTTCTGGGTGTTGAAGTTGTGGTCCAACGCGTCGTCGGCGAAAAACTGGGCGATGGGCAGGTCGAGCGCCAGGGCAATCTTCGACAGCGTGTCGAGCGAGGGGACGGTGTGCCCGTTTTCGACGCGCGAGAGGTAGCAGCGCAGCAGGCCGGTTTTCTTCTCGATATCCCCTTGCGACAACCCTTTGTGAAGCCGGTGAGCGCGAATCGTTGTGCCGATCTTCATGATTTGAGCGTTCCTGTCCGATGGGGGCCACGGGTAACTGAAATGACATCCATCCAGAGACTGTTGGCTTAATAGTTAACATGGGACGCGAGTGAATGCAAGAACTTTCGTAACCGATTTGGTCAGGGTGGTTACTGCCACCTGCGGTGGGATTAACCCCTGTGCGGAGCGGGCGCTCGGAGCAATGCTTGCGGAAGGCGCTCGCATGGGGGTATGTGGTGAGGAGCAACGGGTCGCGGCTTTGCCGCGTAGGAGATTTCCATTTTTTGGGGTGGAGTTCACCCAGGGCTGCGCTGCGCTTGCCCTGGGCTATTTTCGTCCGGTCCCTACGGGACGGGCACCTGCGTAGAGCAGATGCTCGCGCCATCGCATGGGCCAGCGGCTAGAGCGGTTTCAGGATAGGTATACCCTATCTGCACTACTGCGAGGTCGCCGCTCCTTGGGGTCGCGTCGACTTGAGTGTATTCCCTTTGGGTACGGCAATCCTGAAACCGCTATAACTGCCTGGAAGCGTGGCTGCGCAGGTGTACAGGCTCTTGTCTACAGGGCTTTTCGGAGATAGGCGAGGCCTTGGACGGGGTTGTCGTTGTAGGGGGCGCAGGGGGCGAAGCCGAGGTCGAGATACATGCGATGGGCGGCGGCCATGGAGGCTGGGGCGGTGTCGAGATAGACGGCCTTGCGGCCGGCGGCGAGGGCGCGGTCGAGGACGGCCTGGGTGAGGGCTCGGCCGAGTGAGAGTCCGCGCGCGGCGGGACGGACCCAGAGGCGCTTGAGTTCCCAGGAGTCAGGTTCGACGGTTGCGGGGACGGCGCGCCAGGCGATGAAGCCGGCGGGCTGGGCTTGTGCGTCAGCCGGGGCGTGGGCGATGAGGCAGCCGCCGCCTTGTTCAAGAAAAGAGAAGGGCAGGCGGGCGGCTTCCTTTTCAAGGGTGCCGAAGCAGAAGCGGGCTGCGCCGGGTTGGGCGATGACGAATCGGCCGTATTCGAGCAGGAGTTCGCGGGCCTGGGCGAGCGTGCTATTCGGAGCAGATGCCGGGATTTCCTGTAGATAGAATGGCCGGGCAGTGGCTTCGCGCGGGTGCATACCCGATCTTACTATGGGATTCCGTCGAAGTGCCGTTGGTAAACCTTCAAGGAGCATGAAGCGTCTGATTGAGTACGAGAGAGAAATGCCTGGGAGCTTGCATGCGGCGAAGAGCCATGGGATGGGCGTTGGGGATTGTTGTGGCTGGCGGCATGGCGCTGGGAGCGCAGGCTGCCGCGGCGCTGACCCCCAAGCCTGAGGCGGGCCAGAGTTCGCCCGCGGCTTCGCCCCAGAGTTCGACGGAAAGTTCATCTCAGGCCGCTGCGCAGGCGAGTGCACCGGTACCGGCGGCGCAGGCAGCGGTTCCGGCAACTCCGGCTGTCCCAGCGCAGAGCGGCGGAAGACTGCATGGGGTGGTGAAGAGCGGGGCCACTTCGCTGCCGGGCGTGACGGTGACGGCGCAGAACACGCTGACCGGCAAGAAATATTCAACGACCACGGACATTACGGGCGCCTGGACGCTGACGATTCCGCAGAATGGGCGGTACGTGGTGAGGACGCAGTTTGCGGGGTTTGCGGCGGGTTCAGAAGAGGCGGTGCTGAACGCGGCCAGCCACGATCAGACGGTCACGTTTTCGCTGCTGCTGGCTTCGCGGGCGGCGGCGCAGGAGAGAAGCGAGTCAGCGAGTCAGCAGGTCAGCGAGTCAGCGATAAGGCAACTGGCGGCGAATGGGGCGCAGAGTTTGAGCCTGGTGAGCGCGCTGGCTTCAGATACGGAGACGCAGGCGGGAACGCCGACGCAGCAGGCGGGCGGGGGCGGGGCTTCGTTGCCGTCGGCGGCGGGGAACTCGGATTTTGGCGGGGATTCGGTGGCGATCAGCGGGCAGTCGGGGCAGGTGAGCCCTCTGGCGGGGATGGATCCGGATCGGATTCGCGATGCGATTGAGACCATGCGCGCACAGGGCGGCGGGGCGGGGATCTTCGGCGGGGCTTTGGGCGGTGGAGGTTTCGGCGGTGGTTTTGGAGGTGGAGGATTTGGGGGTCCGGGTGGGCCGGGCGGGCGCGGAAATTTCAGGGGATTTAACCCTGGGCAGCCGCATGGGTCGGTCTTTTGGTTTGGCACCAACTCGGCGCTGAATGCGGAGCCGTTTTCAGTGCAGGGGCAGCCGCAGGTGCAGCCGGCGTCGGGCAGCAACCAGTTCGGAATTACGTTTATGAGCGCGCCGTATATCCCGCACCTGTCCAAGCCGAGCGGAAAGGACACCATGTTCCTGACGCTCCAGGGAACGCGGCAATCGAGCCCTCAGGATTTGTACGCGATTGTGCCGACGGCGGCGGAGCGGGCGGGTGATTTTTCCGCGGCGGGGTTGCCGGCGATTTACGATCCGACGACCTTTCATCAGTTTGCGGCCGTGAATAACACCGGTATCGCGAATGGGACGCTGAATGTGATTCCAGCGGCGCTGATTTCACAGCAGGCCACAAAGCTGTTGAATAAGTTTTATCCTCAGTCGAACATCACCCCAACAACGAACGATTCGGACAACTATCATCTGCTGACGACGGCGCAGACGAACTCAACTCAGGCGGGCGTGCGCTATATGCGCGCGCTGGGGAAGAACGCGGCGCTGCCAACCGGCGGTGGGCGTGGCGGAGGCGGAGGCGGCAACCGCAGGAATCAGAACCAGGGACTGCGGCAGAGCATCAACTTCAATTACAACTGGAGCCACTCGGCCAAGGACAACGTGAATATTTTTCCGCAACTGGGCGGGAAGACTTCGTCGGATTCGAACTCGCTGCAGGCCGGTTACACGTTGGGCTACAAGAAAATGACCAACATCTTCAGCGCCAACTGGAACCGCAGCAGCAGCCAGGCGACGAACTTCTTCACCAACGGCGAGGATATTGCGACGAACCTTGGGATCATGGGTCCGGGCGGGACTACGCTGAACTCCAGCCCGCTGAATTATGGTGTGCCGCAGATCGGGTTGAGCGGGTTTAGCGGGCTGAGCGAGTCGCAGCCGAGCCTTTCCACTTCTCAAACCATCTCGCTTTCGGAGACATTGAGCTGGATTCACGGCAAGCACAACTTCCGCTTTGGCGGCGACTACAGACGGGTGCATCGCGATTCGCTTTCGGGGTCGAACGCGACGGGGAGTTTCACGTTCAGCGGGTTATTTACGGAAGATGCGGCGGGGGATGCGACGACGGGCTCGGCGTTGGCGGATTTTCTGCTGGGGCTGCCGCAGCAGTCGTCGATTGACTCGGTGGTGAGGAAGGCTTATCTGCGCGACAACGTGATGGACGAATATGCGCAGGACGACTGGCGGATATTGCCGTCGCTGACGCTGATGTACGGGTTGCGGTACGAGTACTTTGCGCCGTACACGGAGAAGTATGGGCGGCTGGCATTTGTGGATACCAATCCCGGCCAGGAGTTTACCACCGAGACGGAAGTGACGGCCGGCGGCAAGGGACCGTTCAGCGGGGCGCTGCCGAGTTCGCTGGTATTTCCGGTGCGGACCGCGTTTGCGCCGCGAGTGGGATTTGCGGTGCGGCTTCCGAAACAGACCGTGGTGCGGGCCGGGTTTGGGATGAACTATACGGTGGGGCAGTACGGGACCTTCGCCAGCAAGATGGACCAGCAGCCGCCGTACGCCGACGAGCAGACCAATGAGGAGGCAGTAGGGAACACGGCCAGTTCAGCGTGCGCGCGTACGGCGCCGATGAGCTGCTTCACGCTTGCGGATGGTTTTCCGGCGCCGCAAACGACGGGCAACTACGCGATTGAGCCGCACTACCCGCTGCCGTATGTGCAGGTGTGGAACATCGATGTGCAGAAGTCGCTGCCGTGGGGCGTGGTGTTGAACGCGGGCTACAACGGGTCAAAGGGCAACCACCTGGATATGCGCAGCGCACCGCGTGCGACGCCGAGCAGTCCCGGCACCGACCCGGCAGTTGCGCAGACCGGGTTGCCGGTCCAGTTTACTTACGATCAGGCTGAGGCGTTCTCAAAGC
>Ga0302268_1000109_pt1 | contig 49705 bp, 36 predicted proteins | sample III_Bog_E2_1_FD_194554 | JGI IMG/M metagenome (GOLD analysis project Ga0302268, IMG submission 194554) | Peat permafrost microbial communities from Stordalen Mire near Abisko, Sweden - III_Bog_E2_1 | ecosystem: Environmental > Terrestrial > Soil > Wetlands > Peat | place: Sweden: Abisko... | reverse complement strand
CAACTCCCGGTTAGTTGTTTTAATAATTCATGGTATTTCCCCGGGGTTTGAATATCTCTCCACTTTTTAAGTGACTCAATAAATTCATTTGTCTGATTGGAATCTTCTGTTTTCATTTTCATTTGATTTTTACAATTTTATATATACCAGGAACCAGGATTAAAGATTAAAGAACAAAGAACAAAGAACAAAGAACAAAGAACAAAGATTAAAGAACAAAGAACAAAGAACAAAGACAATAAAATAAAGATATAGGACGCGGAACCTTTCAAACCTTTCAAACCTTTCAAACCTTTCAAACCTTTCAAACCTTTCAAACCTTTCAAACCTTTCAAACCTTTCAAACTCTTATGTCAGATTAATTTATTCGTTTGAATATAGTAAATTGGATTTTTATTTCAGAGCTTAGGGTTATTGAATTATTTAACGGCTGTTCAAAGCGTACATGATTTATAACAGAACTACTGAAGCTTCGAAGTAATGGATTCAGGGAAGTCGCTTTTTAGTTGTCCCATATCTGAAAATCCTTCCTTTATGGCTTTCTTAAGCATGCCTATGGTCGCTTCATTGTTTCCTTTCCAGTAAGAAGGGAAAGAGGAAAAATAAAACATATCAGGGTTCTCCGGCTCCAACATGCGGTAAATGGACAGCAGCTTATTCAGCATTTCCGCATTTTGTCCCTTTATGGCTTGTTTACAAAGCGAGTAGGTGGCAATTCCCCAGAAACCTTTTATTCTCCTGTACATATCCCTTGTATACGAATCTTTTTCAGTTTTGATTTTTTCGTCATTTGTTCTGATCTCATTTTTCCACCACAGGATATCTTTTGTCTGGAAAGCATCTATATACGGTTGACGCTCACCGGTTTCAATCTCAAGACACTTTCCCAGCCGGTTTAATTGGCTGACAGACTCAGGATTGGTTTTTAGTGAGTTGTAAGTGGAAGTAAATGACTTATCGTTGCTAAATGGTTCAGTCAGAGCCATGTTGCGGGCAACCAGCTCCGCTTTTAGATAATCCCCTTGCTGTTTTAATGAATTGATTCTTGTTTGCTGGTTCTGACAGTACAATTTAAGTTGTGATTCAGGTAGGGTAGGGATATCAGCAGCATGAACCGATAAACGGAGAAAACCCAGTGCATTGGCCAACATCAGGCTGTCAGGCCAACCATGGGAAGCATTTGTCAGTTCAATCTTCAGGTTCGCAGGTGTAGATTGATCCTGAAACAGGTATTGGGCGGTTTCCATAAAATTAAAATCGTCCATTCCGGAAATGGAAATCACCTGACAATGGAGCTGATTAATCTGATCAGCATTTGCCAATGCCCCGCACAGGATCAGGCCGTTCACCTGATGAGTCAGTGCATATCCCAGTGCCATTCGTGCACCTCCTGAAAAGCCTGTTATAAAAACAGTTTCCCCAACCGGATATTTACGGAGCACATCCTCAATAAGGGTCTTTATGGCTCCATCCGAATCCTCATAGCCGTTTTTTATCAGGTCGGAAGCAATGAGTACTACAGGATACAGGTTAGCTCCCTGTTTGAATTTATCCAGGGCGAATTTGCCACTCCCGTGCGAGTCAATGATCACAAGCAGTGGTAATTTCTGCCCGGAGCTGTTCCTTTTGGGTATATACACTTCATACGTATTTTTCGAATCAGTATTGCAACTGTCTGTTTTTTCAACAGCCTGAACTGCTGTATTTGACTTACCTGTTCCGCTGCATGAAACAAGCCCGCAGAAAAGCATGGAATAAAGGAGAAGAAAGATTTTGTTCATTATTTGTTTGAAGTTTGAAGAGTTTGAAGTTTGAAAAGTTTGAAGTTTGAAGTTTGAAAAGTTTGAAGTTTGAAGAGTTTGAAGTTTGAAAAGTTTGAAAAGTTCCGCATTCTGTGTTATGGGTAATTTAGTTAATTGGTTAATTGGTTGAAAAGCAAGTCATCAACCATTTTTAAATAGTAAATGGTAAATGAATAAATGGTAAATGAATAAATTGTAAATTCTTTCGGTCTTTTGATTTATTTTCTCTTTAATTCCAGTACTGCAATTTCTGGCCTGCAAAAAAAGCGGAGATGTGGAAAACGGGTACCAATTCCGGACGTGATATACGATTGCATGTTTGGTTTGGGATGAATGAGTCCGTAGCGGTATTTTTGACTTTCTTTTGAAAGAGATAATAATGCCCAGAGTCCATTTTCTGTTGGAAGTATTGGTGCCCACAGACCAAAAAATGTCACCTGGCCTCCATGTGTATGTCCCGAAAGTGTTAAGTCGACTAAATTACTGTTTATTTGCTTTATATATTCTGGTCTGTGTGTAATTAAAATACAAAAATCTTTCCTGTGGACATCATGAATAGTACTGTCTAATTCAGGTTTACTTCCGTCCGGATCATCAACTCCTCCTATTTTTATACTATCCTGTTTTATCTTTAGCCAATAAGACTTGTTATTACACATTTTGATTCCGTTTCGCGCCATCATTTTTTTTGTCAATTTGCCGTTTACAAAATAGTCGTGATTGCCCAGAACTCCAAAAACTCCATAGTTGCTTTTCAAATTTTGCAATTCGTCGAATACCGGTTTGATGTATTTCTCTTTATGGGAAGTGTAATCCCCGCCCAGTACAATGATGTCGGGATGCAATTCATTTATTCGTTGCACGAGTTTTTTTACCCGTGCCCTTGACAATGAAGCACCGTGATGAATATCGGATACAAATACAATTTTTATTCCATCAAATGATGTTGGTATATCGGTTGATTCAATAGTAACATGGGTAATTTTAATCCATCTTGTTTCCAAAGAAGAATATATCAATAAAATAACACCTGCTAATATTATGATTAATAGACGTCTGTTCCGTTTTTTACCTTTCATTTAACACCTTGTTTTTAGATTAAAAATTATATATGAATACCCGGATTCGCAGACAATGGCTTATGGGATTGTTGACAATTCAAACGAATAATCGGTACAGGAGACGGTTTAAATGTCCCCTGCAGGTCAGCCCCGGACTCACAGAACACTTTCCGTATCAGTTCGGCCTGTTCTGTTCTATGTGATGTTGTACTTGCAGGTTATGTTTTTTTTCTATAAGTGAATTCATTGTCCGGCGTAATCTGCCTTATTGTGTAACATCCTTTCCTGACAACGCCGGACAGAATTAACGATCTGTTAATTACCGGATGGCGCGGCTTTCGGATTGGTTATCATATTGATAAAATCACCCGGGTTAGTCGAATTCTTCATTGCATCACGCATCTTTTGCTTTTGTTCGGGAGTAAGCACGTCAGTCACCTTTATCAATGTATTTGTCAGCGACTCTAATATTTGTGAAACAACTCCAATTACTTCCCCGTTGTATTGTTTTCCAAGAACAGGATCGGGCTTATCAGCCAGTAAATTCATATTGACCTTCTGGATTATCCCCATCAACTGAGGAATAACCGGTGCAAGATTTTTGGTAATTGAATCCTTCATCTGCATCATTTGAGCGATTTGTTCTTTGCTCAACATGCCGGTAAGCGGATTTTGAGCTTCTTTTTTAGGAGCAGGCACATTCCAGGCCACAACCGCATCTTTTATCTTTAATTTTTTTATTGAACTAAATTTACGGTTATCAATATCCTTTCCTTCAATGGTTTTCTCTACATTCTCCCATCCGCCAAGGGTATATTTGTATTCATAATTCCTGTCGGCAAAACAAGGCACTTCAAGTTCGTAATGATGACTATCAATACGAACCATTTTGTAGTTCTCATCTTTTGCATTCCATCCGTTAAAACTTCCTGCAATGTATACCGCAGAGTCCTGAGAGATTCCCTGACCGGGAAGTTCAACAATAAAACGGACAACTGTTGTCCGGGCACTTACAGCATTGTGGGCAAACAAGCCGATCACAAGGCAGCACAAAAATACGAAGAGCTTTTTCATGTGATGTTTTTTTTAATTGTTTATCGTAAAGAACCTATTAAGTAATTAAAAATTAAAAATTGTAAGGATGCTGAAATTTAAGCTTTTATAAAGTAACAAATAGATTTTTAAATATCTGTGTTTACTTAGTGGACTTATTTAAAAGCTAATTTCAACTGATTAGTTTTGAAAACAAACCAGCTCCTGAGTGAGACAACCTGAACTTTCACCGACAGGAAACTTTAAACCTGAACTGAGAAAATGAAGATTGTACAGCTACATCTTATTTTCCTCTGACTGCATTCATCTTATGTTCCATTTGATCCTTTTTGCCAGGCTTATTGTCGAATGTCGCGGTGCAATAGATGCGTGAGGCATCTTGCTCCAACAGTGCACTGGCTTTTGAAATGACAGCCAGACATTCATCCATTGTGTCGCATTCTACAATCGTACCCATTGGTGTTAGCTGGCTTTTATGTGGCAGAGTATCGATCATCTCGACTACTTTTTTGACGTATTGGCTCACGTGTTCCCCTTTATCAATGGGGAAAATGGCAAATTCCATAATTACTGACATAGTTCTTTCTTATTTAATGAATAATAGGTGTAAATGTAATAACAAATTCATTCATAAAATTATTTTACCTGTTTCCCTGCTTGGGTATTTCTGTGACAGGTGTCAATTAATAACTGAGATAAATATTTCAGTACAACAGGTCTTTTTTTTTTTATCAAATTCTGCTTTATTCAAAATCATCACTATTAAACCAATTATCCATAGCAAGTGTTCACAGAACTGCTAAAGTGTTCTGCGTTTTTTACATGAAATTTGCAACAGTCTGTTTTCAACAATTGGAAAGTTTAGATTGACTTGTTATATACTGCATGTAACCTGTATACATATCAGCATGTAAAATAGAAAAAGTAAAAATATATTCTTTTTGACCTTTTTCTCAATAAATAGCATCCCTTTAATTATATACTTTATTAACTCAACAATCTTATGTTGTTTGTCAATGTTCGTATAATAATTCAATCTTATATTCTATTTAGGAATCATCTATTGTTTTTTTTTGATTCGCAAATATAATTATATAATATTACATATCCTTTAATTATATAAATTTTTTATCAACATATTCTTCAATAACTCATTCATTATCTGTATTTCAGTATGATGAAGACAAGCTCACGCACTTATTATAAAATATAAATCAGCATTTATAAAAGGAAAGTGATGTAAAAAAATACTAACCCTGAACATTTTCCAGTTATATATGTTGTAACATATAAAGTCGAAACATATTAAGTGATCATAGATATTTAATGTTCAATTTGTTAATCTATAAAAGATTAATTTTTAACGTCTTGATAATTATTAATTATTCATTACTTACTTGTTCACTTCCAATTAAAATGAAAAAGCAGCAAAAATTATAACTGTAAAATAAAATTCAAAATCAATTAAATAATAACAAACAAAAAAGAGTATGAAAACAGAAATCAGCAAAACAAACAAAATTATTGCCTGGGTTATCTCGGGATTATTAACTGCTTTATATTTATTCAGTGCATCCGGCAAATTTCTTCATCCGGAACAAATGGCCCAAATGCACTTAGCCGATTGGCGTATTATCATTGCTATCGGTGAAATCGGATCCGCATTGCTGTTCCTGATTCCCAAAACAAATAAATTAGGAACTTTCTTACTGAGCTCCTATATGGGAGGTGCTATCATTATCCATATGACAAATGGAATGAGCATTCTTTTACCGTCAGCAGTACTGATTCTGGTATGGATTACAGGTATTTTACGTAACCCGGATTTTTTGAAACTAAACTAATTGTTCTATGAAAATCGAAGATGAAATAAAAGGCCGTTTCCGGAATGAACGCCACAAAGGGGTGATCAATCTGTCTTTTACCGAAAAACAATTGACATACAGTTTTTTGCAGTCTTTGAAGAAGCATGGACTGACAGAACCTCAGTACAATATACTGAGGGTGTTGATGGGTTTTCGTTCCGGAGGCCCATCTTCTATAGGATTTTTAAAAGATCGAATGCTTGACAGGAGTTCGGATGTAAGCCGGCTGATTGACAGGCTCTATGACCTTGGCCTGGTTGACAGAAAGGAAAACTCAACCGATCGCAGGCAAAAGGACGTTGTTATTACGGATAAAGGCATCCGGTTGCTCTCAAGTATGCGCGATTGTGAAAAGAAAGCGGATACTCTGTTGCAAAACCTGACCGATGAGGAAGTCATTGAACTGAACAGGATACTGGATAAAATAAGAAGCTAAATTATCATACTCAGCATCAAAAAATAAACTTAAAACGTTCGCAGTACTTTTGAGTGTTTAAGTATTGAAACAATTTACTTCCTTATTTTACTCTTTTATTCCTGATTTATTTAATGTCTCCACCTTAAAGTTCTGAGTGGAGCAGAGACTTTGAATATATATAACTGTTTAGAACAAACTTGTATGAAAAAAGTGTTTTTAACATAAATCCGCAGTTTTATTTTTCAATCTTCACTTCCGGATACTGAGTTGCAAGGCTCATGATGTTAGTCACCGGTTGTCCTTTCAGATAGACATCAAAAAAAGTGCGTACACATCCCGCTTCAACTTCCAGTCCATGCCTGCCGCCAATCGGACCTGTTGCTCCAACTAACCGAAAGATCACTTTTTCTTTTGTCAATGCCATATCAGTAAAATTAAAATGTTTTGCTCCGTGTAAGAAAATCAGGACGCGGCTTTTCGGCAATGAGTTGTAAATTCCCCGGATATTTGCCTTGATTTGAATACTCATTGGATCCGATTCCCCTTCATGACTTGCAAGCAAAAACATGAAAGGTTTTTTGAAACCGGTTAAAACCACTGTCCCAAACGGTGCACCATCCATATCAATACCGGCTTTACACCTTGGATCATCATGACAAAACTGTGCAGCAGTTGCCCCGCCAAAAGAGTGTCCGAATATCCCGACTGATTTTAAATTAATTTTTCCGTAAAACCGGTTTTTAGAATCAGTATTGATTTTTTCAAGTTCAGTAAGCATAAACTTTGTATCGTCCGACCAAATACGAATTAAGGTGTTCGCCAAATGTGTTCGATCAGGGATTGATGAACCGGTTTCGCCCGGGTTACCACGGGTAGTTTTCCAGTTTATACGTCCATCAGGATAAACAACAATGAAGGTGCTGTAAGGGGAATCATTCCCAACAACAATATATCCGTGGCTTGCCAGATCTTCTGCCAGTGTTGTATAGTCGGTGGCCAGGGTGCCTATGCCTGATTTAAGAAACACGACCGGGTATTTTACCTGTTCCTGTGAGAGCTCAGGATTCGTAACGGAGTGGGAGTGGACCTTTGAGAGGTTTCTGGTAAAGAAATTTGACATAATGAATCCTTGTTTCCGGGCAAGGGCTTTTCGCCAGTTAACCGGAAGATACTCAGCAGTCGGATAAGTTTTTTTGTAAGAAGCAGGATACCAAATCCATACAGTCAGTTCACGCCTGACACCCGGCTTTGTTGCCAGAGGATCTATCCGTGTACTGTCAACCCAGTCGAATGTCGTACGGCCAACTGCATAGCTCCCTGTAGGCCCGGGCAATGTCAACGATTCTGAGTGCTCTGACCAAAACACCAAAAGAAGAACGACTATGATTGTAAAAAAAGCTGCAAATCCATAAAGTAGTATTTTTATAAATATGCGGAATATCTTTTTCATCATGTATCATTTTAACCTGTTCAGAAATAGCGATAATCTTAAAAACAAATACTGATAAAGGAATGTTCTTACCATACGTTCTTTGACTGAAGCTTAAAGACAGATACATAAAGCAATTTGTATTTACCTGAGATATGTTTGATTATGAGTGGACTCTGTATGTTTTATGAACGGAAGTTGTGGCGCTCGTGTTTTTTATCAATCATTTTTACATTTCAAAGTCTCAATTTACATAAATACCATAAACCAATAACCTGTTGAGAATAATTATCAACAGGAAAAATCCAATTAACAGGAAGTTCAGTTTATTAAACTGTCCAAACTCTTTGTTAGCATATTTAAGTGAATAATCTTTCTTAATCGCATTATCGTATCCGAAAAGAATAGTCAAAGAACCGCAAACAGGAGCAATCAGACTTATTATGACAGGAACAGGTAAATTAAGGACAGTAGTTATAATGATGCCTAAAAGGAGGGGAACCAACATCAATGAACGAATAAACTTCACCCTGTCTGCTCCATTCTCAATAATTTCCTTTGAACCCATTTCTACAAAATACTTCATCAACCTGTTTATCAGGTAATAGAGTACAAAAGCACCAAATACTGCTAAAACAATCATGATCCAAAACGGAAAGCCCAGGGAATAAAAAATATATCCTGTATCGCCGCCGGGTGTGAAAGGCGCAATAATTAAATAACCAAAGAAACCTATATATCCGAATACTGACATATAAGTCAGGAACAGGAAAAAAAGATTTCGTTTTTCAAGACGTGAACAAATGAAATGAAAAAGTACTCCAATGATTAAACTAATAAGTGGCCCTGTAACTTTAATAATTATAGTACTTACCATTGACAGTCCAACACTTGAATTAGAGGTATAATTATGATGAATGGATATTTGTTGTGCGTGAACTAAAATGGAAGCGAAAAAATGTCCGGATTCATGCAATGTCATTGCTAAAATGGAAGCAATCACAAATAACATAGTCGAATTAATACTAATATTCTTTTCGAAGTTTTTCATGTTGTTTTAGTTTTATCAATTATTATAGGTAATAAGTGATTCAGGGTAACGGAAAAACATAAGAAATGCATACTATTTATAATCCAGTATTTACTCTCACTAAATATTAACAATGGGGGATGTAGTGCATCCGTGACTTCTTGCTGGTTCATACTGACTTACCAAATTTAAATGCAAACATATCCTATATTATTTAGAAATTAAGCTACTCAATTATTTTAGTGTTCTTACATTGTTTTTTTGATTTGCAAATATAATTATAGTTTATTGCAATTCATTAAAAGAAATAAATTATTTTCAACAGGTTTCGTAATAACTCATTCATTATCTGTAATCGTATGGTATTACTGGTTTAGGTGCTGCTTTCTATGTTTAGAATTATACATATAGTCTAACAATCAAAGGGTAGGGGTAAGAAATATTTACAATTTATTCATTTACAATTTATAATTTGTCGGCTTCGTAGGTAGTTTATATTTAATCAGCCAACGGAAAGAAGTAATGTCTCGTTTGCGTAATTAACCAATTAACTATTTTATTAATCAGCCAATTAACTAATCAACTAATACCGATTGTTTTTTTTATCCTTTTTTCTCTCTTTTTACCTTCTTTCCAACCTTGGAATAACTCCTATTTAACTCCTATTTGGCTCCTATTTAACTCCCATGTAACTCCTAAGTAACTCCTTGGTATATATACATTTAATACATAGATAAAATACATATAAAATACATAGAAAACTTATCTATATAGATGTATTTTTTGCGTGTTTTATTTGTATAGTATAAAAATATCAATTAATTTTGCAGTTGGGAGTTACTACGGAGTTAGAACGGAGATACTTAGGAACAGGAATGAGGAATGAGGAGTGAGAAAAGTGGCAAGAGGTAAGAGGTAAGAGGTAAGGAAAAAGAAAATAGTAAGTAGTAGGTAGAAGAAGAAAATAGTTGAGTAGACAATAAAAGTGTAAATAAATTCCAGAACTGTTTATAGAAAAATAAGAAAGTAAAAGTAGAAAGTAGTTTGGAGATTGTAGTCGGGAGTTTGAGTAAGTAGTTCATAGTTGAGAATATATCAATTCATTATTATATAATTCAATTAACTATCTGTTTAACCAATTAACTAACTAAGATTATGGCTATAGTAAAAGGATTTCTTCAAATGACGGGCAGCATTAAGGGTGTATCGTTTTATACCGTTGCCGGCAGTGACAAAGTGATTATGCGTACCAAGGGCGGAGCCTCCAAAAACAGGATTAAAAAGGGTGCTGAATTTGCAAAACTTCGCCAACATCAGGTGGAATGGTCGGGATGTGTACAGTTCTCACAATCGATGAGGAGTGCGATCGATCAGACGTACCACCTGGCGGATTATAACCTTTATTCCAAATGGAATGGATTAGGGAAGAAGGTAATGAAAATGGATACCGTGAATAAAACCGGCTCAAGAAGATTGAGTATTTCTGACTACAAACAGGAATTGGATGGGTTTAATTTCAACCTCAAATATCCTTTTAATACCATATTCCGCGTATTGCCATCTATAGAACTGAACCGGGAGACTCTCTCGGCAACAGTATCCGTTCCGCGTATCAATACGGTTAACGATATCCAAAACATTCAGCGCCTGCCTTATTTCAGGTTGATTGTTTGTCTGGGGATGGTATCGGATATGATCTATAATCCGGATGGTATTACCAGTAAGTACAAACCGGTAATGGATGAACTGAACCGTTATTGCCTGTCCACCATCAGTGAATGGTATTCGACCAATGACGTTATCCCTCCCCATGTTTTATCAGTTCAATACGATGAAAGCATTCCACCCTTACTTACAGATGATGTGACTGTAATTCTGAGTATGGGCATTGAATTCGGAAATGTCGGGCTTGGGGGTGCAATTATGCCGGTGAACCATGCAGGGTGCGGGAAGATACTGCTTTGCCGTTAAACTGTTCCGTGTTCCGCGTTTCGTGTTTAGGGACTGAGGAGTTTCGGGCACAAGTCAATTTAGTCGCACTCCCACTTCTGATATTGAATCATTTATAGAATGAACGATAAGTGGGGAGGGCGACATCTGGTATTGGAACTTCTTTTCTTACCTCTTACCTCTTACTTCTATTTAGTCGCACTACCACTTTTAATATTAAATCTTTTATAGGTTGAACGATAAGTGGGAGGGCGACATATGGAATGTCACCCTCCCTTGATCCTCATTCCTCATTCCTCATTCCTCATTCCTCATTCCTGAATTTGTGGGAGTGCGACTAAAGGGTACGCTTAACTTTTTGTCATCAAGGTACGAGACATAAAAACGTTTTATTTATCAACAGGAAAACGCTCAAAAGTACTTCGTACGTTTTGAGGTTTGTTTCATACGTTTTAAGGTTTTTATTCGCGATATGGAAATCGCGAGACTCAAATAGTACACAGGACTTCATAGAAAAGACAAAAGACAAAAGACTGCGGAACACGGAACGCGGAACATTGAACACGGAACACGGAAAGCAAAAGGATACATTTTGCAGAAAATACTGCTAAAATGGATACTTTAACATTGAAAAAACAATTATCTTTGTGGTTCAATGTAAATCAATTTCAGTAACAGACCGTTGAAACAGTTTTAATCGTAAAAAGGATTCAACCTGTTGTGTTACTTACTCATTATTTATCCATTCAGAAATTAAGTTTATGAAGAAATTTTTTATTATTGGAGTGATACTGGCATTCGCCACATTATCAAATGCACAGGGGTTTTTCCAACCAGATAAAATGGTGGAGACAGGAGTCTATTATTATCCGGAAGCATGGAATCCCGATCAGTGGGACCGTGATTTTAAGAAGATGGAGGATATGGGTTTTGAGTTTACGCATATGGCTGAATTTGCCTGGGCACAAATGGAACCTACCGAAGGCCAGTACGATTTTAGATGGCTTGATAAAGCCGTAGAACTGGCTGCGAAACATAATCTGAAAGTAATCATGTGTACCTCTTCGGCTACTCCCCCGGTATGGTTGGTACGGAAATATCCGGAAGTATTGGTTGAAATGTCTACCGGACAAACAGGACAACATGGCACCCGTCAGCATTGTTCATGGTCGAGTCCGAAATATCGCGAACTGGTCACCAAACTGGTTGCGGCACAGGCAAAACATTACGGCAACGATAAACGTATCTGGGGCTGGCAAATTGACAATGAACCTTCGCATTACGGCACCTACGATTACAGTCCGGCAGCACAGACAAATTTCAGGGAATGGCTGCAAAAGAAATATAAAACCATTGCAAGCCTGAATACTGCCTGGGGTACCTCTTTCTGGTCGGGTGTATATTCTGATTTCAGCCAGATTGAAATTCCCAATGAGGCACGTCTTTTTTCGGGAATAGCAAGTCCCATTTCGATAGTGGATTTTAAAAGGTTTAGTGCAGATGAATGTGCTTCCTTTGTCTCCATGCAGTACAACACCCTGCGGGAAAGTATTTCGAAGGAACAGTTTGTAACCTCCAATTTCATGCACCAACACACAGATGTTGATCCCTGGAGGAATAAAGACCTTGACTTTATCTCGTATACTATGTATCCGGTGGCAGGTTATACAAAAGGAGTCGGTGATCAGGGATTCAGGCTTGGTGATCCCTGGAGGATTTCTTATGCCAACGACTTCTTTCGTCCGCTCAAGGGAGTTACCGGAGTGATGGAACTTCAACCCGGGCAGGTAAACTGGGGAACTTATAATCCGCAACCTTATCCGGGAGTGATCAGGGCGTGGCTTTGGAATGCTTTTGCAGGTGGACTGGATTTTATTTGCTCGTACCGTTTCAGACAACCATTATCCGGCGGTGAACAATTTCATTACGGCATGGTGGGAACTGATGGTGTGACAGAACTTTCAGGAGGATTGCAATATGCAGAATTTATGAAGGAAATCCGTGAACTGCGCAAATTGTACAAACCAAATGTAAAAATGCCAACTAATTACGCTGCCCGTAAAACAGCTTTGCTTTACAATCCAGACAATATATGGGAAACTGAAGTCCAGAAACAAACCTATCAATGGAGTGAAAACGGACATATCAACAGATACTATTCTACATTAAAATCGCTTTGTGTACCTGTAGATATAGTTGGTGAGGATCGTGACCTGTCAGCCTATCCGGTTGTGATTGCACCTGCTTACCAAATGGTGGACCCGGAACTGATTGAAAAATGGAAAAAATATGCCGAAAACGGTGGTAATCTGATCCTAACCTGCCGTACCGGATTGAAAGACCGTAACGGCCATTTCTTCGAAGCACCGTGGGCGGATGCCATCACATCACTTATAGGGGCAAAAATATCGATGTATGATGAACTCAGTCCTGATACAAAGGCAAATGTAACTTTTAACGAGGTAAATTACCCCTGGAATGTGTGGGGAGATATCCTCGAGCCATATTTTGGTGTCGAAACATGGGCTACTTATGCCGATCAGTTCTATGCAGGAAAAGCATCAGTGACCCATCGGAGATTAGGGAAAGGATCTGTAACCTATATCGGTACTGAAACAAAAGATGGCAAAATGGAAAAAGAAGTATTGAAAAAGGTATACGATTCTGCCGGAATAACTACAAATGAACAACCTGAGGGTGTGATGGTGAACTGGCGTGATGGATTTTGGGTAGCAATTAACTATTCTTCCAATAAAGTACTTATCAAAATACCTGCTAACGCTAAAATAATTTTCGGCACAAAAGAACTGGGTGTTGCAGGAGTGGTAGTATGGGAATAATGATGTGATGATGGGGTAATGTGTTGATATGTTGATGTGATGATGTGATGATGTGATGATGGGGTGATGTGATGATTAGGCTTAAATCGAACTCCCTATTTTTAATCCATTTAAAGTGCCTGACTTAAAAAGTGGGAGTGCAATCTGTTCGATAAGCAGTCGCCCTCCCATTTTTTTGATCAGCCCAAACAATCTGGTTAATGAAGGTCTCCTTATGAATTAGTCGCACTCCCACTTCTGTTGCACAATGTTTTTACATAAAAGACCTGATTATGTTGCAGATTATTTCTGTATGAAATAACAAGTGGGAGGGCGACAACAAGGCTGTTGTTGGCATTAGTCGCACTCCCACATCTGTTGCACAAAGTTTTTACATAAAAGGCCGGTTTATGTTGCAGATTGTTTCTGCAATAAAGACCAAGTGGGAGGGCGACATCAAAGCAGATGAGGAACTATAGAATGTAAACAAAATAAATCAGAACAATAAAAATGAAAGTAATAGCAATTAACGGAAGTCCTCATAAGGAGGGAAATACTTTCCATGCATTGAACATGGTGGGTACAGAACTGAAAGCAGCAGGTATAGAATTTGAAATTATTCATATCGGACATAAAGAGATACATGGTTGCATGGCGTGTAACAATTGTTCTAAAAACAGGGATGAGAAATGTTCACAAATACCGGATATCGTGAATGATTGTATCCAAAAGATGAAAGAAGCGGATGGTATCCTGATCGGTTCGCCGGTCTATTATTCCGGAATTGCGGGAACAATGAAATGCTTTTTAGACAGGGTGTTCTATGTTGCAGGTTCGAACGGGAATTTATTCCGTCATAAAGTGGGTGCAGCTCTGGTGGCAGTACGACGCTCGGGAGGTTCGGTGACCCTCGACAGCATGAACCATTACCTCACATACTCCGAAATGATTCTTGCCACTTCCAGTTACTGGAATATCATACACGGAAGAAGTCCCGGCGAAGTAGAAGATGATGCTGAAGGGGTACAAATCATGCAGACACTGGGGAGAAATATGGCATGGTTATTAAAGATGAAAGAAGCAACAAGTAAAACCATCGAAGAACCGAAAAAGGAAATGAAGGTGATGACTAATTTTATAAGGTAAGTTAAGATTTTCATAGCACAAGTATCCTTATCTCTGTCATGTTTTGTTTTTAAGCTAAAACAGCAACCTTAAGTAAGTTGGAACAAATAATATCATATTCTGAAAATAAAATAAGAAAAGAACACGGATGAGACATTTAATTTTTCCAATCAATTAAAACAATAAAATGCACGTTTTCATTCACTTTTATTGCATTTATTGTATTAATTTGCTTTAGAGAATTATTTAATAAGTTATCTTTGCAGTTGAAGACTATTAAATATTTAAAAGTATATTTTATTAAATAGAAGAATTTAACAACAATCAAGATATTCGTTTGTTTTGTTATTCTTTTCACCTTTGATGTAATTAAAGGTTTAATAAACTATCTTCATTTAAACCTCAAAGCATACGAAGTATCTTTGAGCGTTTGTGTTGATATAATGAAGAAAACGCTTTTGTGTACTCCGTACGACAAAAGGTTTTTTAAGAGAGAAAAACTATGCCAAAAATCTATGATCTGCTTTTAGAAGATGTACGGTTTCGTGAGGGTTTAACTGCCTGCATGAATTGTGGCATATGTACCGCCATTTGTCCTGCCGCTGAATTTTACAATTATGACCCCCGAAAGATATGCAATCTGGTTCAGTCGAAAGATGAAGAAAAAATTGAAGCATTATTAAAGAGTGAAACCATTTGGTATTGCGGGCAGTGCATGTCCTGCAAAACACGGTGTCCACGGGGAAATGCGCCAGGACTTGTTATTCAGGTTTTAAGAAAACTCTCACAGGAGCTGGGTTATTTTACTGAAAGTGAAAAAGGCCGTCAACAATATGCCATCAACCGCACGATTGGTGAGAACATTGTTACCATAGGGTATTGTGTCACAGTGGAAAAAATTGTTCCTGAATTGCATCCCGAACAGGGACCTGTTTGGGATTGGTATTATCAACATGCCGAAGAAGTGGTGGATCGTCTGGGTGGAAATTACAAAAAAGATGGTCCGGGGGCATTACGGATGATACCACACGAAAGCATTCTTGAGATACAGAAAATATTTGAAGTAACCGGAGGTGCAAAACTATCCGACACCATAGAAACCTTTTCGGAAGAAAAAGCCAAGGATATGGATATTCCTTTTAATTCAGCCATTGAAGGGAACGATTATTTCATGCATGTATTTACCAAAAATTCCAATCATCATCAGAAATAAACAGGGATGGAAATAAAAAAACAATATTGGAATGAGTATCAAAAAGAAATAGCACAGGATGACTATTTTTATGAACGCAGTTGTATCCGGCAGACATTTTTCCCCGGATCGGAAGCTACATTCCTAAAGATTTTAAGAGATGAATTAGGTAAAAAGATCGTTGATGATCCAAGGATACACACATGTACCGGTATTGGTTATCATTCGGACATAGTTCCTTTTGATACGACAATGGCCATTTGTGCCCGGTTGTTTTCACTGATGAATGGTGCAGGTTTAAAGAACTATGTCCCTTCGTGCGTGACTTCGTTCGGCATATTCAATGAAGTTGTCGAAACCTGGAAACATTTTCCCGAAGAACTTGAAAAGACAAGGGAAAACCTGCGCAAAGCAACGGGCAGGGAGTTTGAAATCCCTGACAACATAGCCCATCCGAGCGATATCATTTATAATTTTCGGAAGGAACTCAGCCGGAAAATGAAATACCGGCTGGTGAACAGGGAAACCGGGAAACCACTTAAAGTGGTCGAACACATTGGTTGTCATTACAGTAAGATTTTTTCAAAGAGTTCAATTGGCGGCTCTGAATTTCCGCATGTATTGGTAGGAATGATCGAAGAATGGGGTGGTGAAGTGGTTGATTATCCCGAACGCCGGCATTGTTGCGGCTTCGGGTTCAGAAACTACCTTGTTATGGCTAACAGGGGTTACTCAATAGCAAATTCAAAGAAAAAGTTCGAATCGATGAAACCGTATAAACCCGATTTCATTGTATCCAATTGTCCCGGATGTACCATGTTTATGGATCGGTGGCAATATACAATAGCCGAAATGGAAGGCATCACTTATGATGAATATGGCAAAGGAATACCGGTGTTGACTTATGAAGAAATGACAGGCATGTTGTTGGGATATAACCCATGGGATATCGGGATGCAGGTTCACCAGGTTCAGACTGAACAACTCCTGGATAAGATCGGGATTGAATACGATCCTCATGATAAATATATTGGAGTATCCGGTAAAAATCTGGGTGTGCCGGAAAAGCCAAAAAATTTAGTTGTATAAGTATGAGCGGAAAAAATATTATCATTATCGGTGGAGGTCCTGCCGGACTCGAAGCGGCTTATCATCTGGCCCTGCATGATTACAGCGTCACCCTGATAGAGAAAGAAACTGAAACAGGCGGGCATATCAGAAAGGACCTGAAACTATTTCCTGATTTTACCGATGCAAGTGAAGTACGAAAAGAACTTTCCGACAAAATGATGCATCCCAACATTGACTTAAAAACAGGCATTTGCGTCACTGAATTATTTCAGGAAGGACTTAAATGGGTTGTAAAATGTGATAACGGTTCTTCCTTTATCAGCGATGCCGTATTGTTAGCCACCGGATTTGAAACATTCGATGCTACCCGGAAAGAAGAATTGGGATATGGCATTTACGACAATGTCATTACTTCAGTAGAATTTGAAGGAAAGTTGAAAGAAGGGAAGATACTCACTTCCAGCGGAAGAGTTCCACAGCGTATCGCTTTTTTAAATTGCGTCGGGTCACGGGATGAAAAAGTAGGGAACCTTTATTGTTCAAGGGTTTGCTGTATCAATGGCGTGAAGCTTGCTATAAGCTTTAAGGAAATGGTACCGGATGCAGAAGCATATTGTTTTTATATCGACATGCGAATGACAGGACAACATTATGAAGAATTATACCGCACTTCACAGGAAAAATACGGAGTTACTTATATCCGTGGCCGTATATCCGAAGCCGCTGCAACTTTTGACAACAGGATTCAACTGAAATCGGAAGATACACTGGCATGCCTCCCTCTTAAAATGGCGGTGGACATGTTGGTACTTATGGTAGGAATGGAAGCATCAAAATCCACCAGAATCCTGTCCGCACAGAATGGCATCCCTGGTGAATATGGCTTTGCAGCAGGATCAGGGATAAATTTCAGAGATAACCTGACAATAAAAGCAGGACTATTTTTAGCAGGCACCTGTAAACGTCCGCTTTCTTTTCAGGAAACTATAGCCGATGCTGGAGCCGCTGCCGTTCAGATGATGGATTATTTAAAGGATGAAAAATGAAAGAATGGGGATATAAAATATCTACACCACGGGTCATCGATCTGGATAAAGCTGATACGGCAAGGTATGCTAAATTGGTTGAAGAGGTACCATCGGTTAAAAAATGTATCATGTGTGGAGCATGTTCTGCCACTTGTACAGCATCAAATCATACTGACTTCAGTTTTCGTCAGTGTCATCTCCTGTTCAGACGCGGTCAGGTTGTAAATCTTTCAGTTGAATTAGATAAATGCATGCTTTGTGGTAAATGTAAGATTGTATGCCCTCAGGGAGTCAATACACGTGCCATCATCAGTACTATGAGAATCATTCTTTCAGATATGAATAACAGAAACACTCCTTTATGAATTTCCATCCGTTAGTCATACCCTTTCTGGCAGGCACTGTTTTCCTGCTTATAATGATTTCATTGAAGTACATCAAATGGATTCGCTTGTTAGATGCCAACCAGTCGGCTACCATAAAAAAAAATATACTTACTTTTAAAACGGTTCAAGCCATCAATGAGATTTTTCATGAATCCCTGTTGCACAGAAAAATATACAAAAGAAACAGATTGCTTGGGTATATGCACATGAGCCTTGCGTTCGGGTGGTTTTTGATGATTGTGGTGGGTAAAATTGAAAGCTCATTTTATTACGGTACTTTTCTTGATAAACCGTGGCTTGGAATTTTCTTCAAATACTTTGCAAGGACGCCTCACCATTATTTCATGATCATCCCCTTTTCATTTATCATGGATTTGTTGCTTCTTGTTACCTTGAGTGGTGTCATGCTGGCCATTTTAAAAAGAATCAGGTCAACCTTTTTAGGGATAAAAAAAACGACAAACCATATCTTGTTGGACCGGATTGCATTAACCTCGTTGTGGTGGATATTTCCATTAAGGCTTTTGGCAGAAAGTTCCACAGCTGAGTTGACAGGCAATGGCAGTTTTTTGACCGGAACAGTTGGACATTTGCTGTCAACTCTTCCTGTTCATCAACTTGAATTGCCTTTATGGTGGGCCTATTCCATCTGCATAGGTATATTTTTTATTGCTCTGCCTTTTTCAAGGTATATGCATATTCCTACTGAGATTGTCCTTATTTTTTTAAGAAAGTGGGGAGCACAGGCAGGAGAAGTGCAATCGGGATTTACAGATATTCAGTTAAACACCTGTTCACGTTGCGGATTGTGCATTGATGCCTGTCAAATGAATTTCGCCGCTGATATCAATCATATACAACCTGTATATTTTATTCGGGATACACGTTATCATCATCTCAGCAAAGAAGTAGCTGACAATTGCTTACTTTGCGGAAGATGCGTGGAAGCATGTCCTGTGGGACTTGAGCTTACAGTCATCCGTCAACAGGTAAGACATAAATCAGAAATCCAGGGCAACAATTATTTTGAATATAACGGTGCTATTGAAAATACAAAAAAAGCGGATATTGTATATTTTGCCGGTTGTATGAGCCAACTTACCCCAACGATCATTATTTCAATGAAGAAGATATTTGAAGAAGCCGGTGTTTCGTATTGGTTTATGGATGAAGAAAAAGGCCTGTGTTGCGGACGTCCGTTGAGACAACAGGGATATTTGCAACAATCGAAGGATCTGGTCAGTAAAAACACTCAACTAATTCATTCCTCCGGAGCTAAAATGCTGGTTACCTCCTGCCCTATTTGTTATCAGTCATTTAAAAATGAATATTCACTTGATATCCCTGTCATGCATCATTCTGACTATATCGGGCTGTTGATGAAAGAAAACAAATTGAATTTGGAACAATCGGATATTGAAATGGTATACCACGACCCCTGCGAATTAGGAAGAGGTAGCGGTGTATATGACCAACCAAGACACGTTCTGCAAAGCATTGGGAATCTGACAGCTGTGGATTTTGAGAAGGAAAAATCGTTATGTTGTGGCGGCAGTCTGTCGAATATGGTCATTGATTCGGACTCCCGTCAAAAAATAAGGGACAACACGCTGGAAGTTCTTACAAAGTCACGTCCTGATGTGCTTGTAACAGCCTGTCCGTTATGTAAAAAGACATTTGCCCAGAATAATACAACAAAAATCATGGATATAGCAGAAATAGTGGCAGCAAATTTAAAGAATAAAATAAAAGCATCAAAGTCTATAAATTGAAAGAATACAAATCAATGGAAATTGAAAAAAATCTATACTAAGAATATAATTTTCACGAAGTATAATATGGTGAATTTATCAGCTTTGTGTACCTTTGCAATTTAGTACATTTGTGACAAAATTAGTATTTATTTAGAGTAATTGATTCCACGGAGGGAACAAATTGGTTAATTATTCCGTGATCCGTGTGCTTCGTTACGCGTTCCAGATTGATGATTATGTTGATTGGTTGACAGGGTATTTGGGTAATTGGTTGATTGGGTAAGTAATCAGACTACTGACAAATTTTAAATTTTAAAATGAATAAATTGTAAATAGCTTCTCCCCCTCTCCTTAAGGAGAGGGGTCGGGGGTGAGGTGATTATTAAATAAAAAACTATATATAAATTTGAATCATGGTAGACATTTTTGACAGACTGAAAGCGGCAAAAGGTCCTTTAGAACAATATCAACAAAAGGCGGACGGATACTTTATGTTTCCAGAATTAGAGGGAGAAATTGCCCCAAGAATGAGATTTAATGGCAAAGAAGTACTAACATGGAGCTTAAACAATTACCTCGGCCTGGCAAATCATCCTGAAGTACGGAAGGCAGATGCCGATGCGGCACTGAAATACGGCATGGCCTATCCAATGGGTGCGAGAATGATGTCGGGAGAAACAAAATACCACAAAGAACTGGAGCAAAAGCTGGCAAAATTCGTTCATAAACCAACAGCCTATTTATTGAATTTCGGATATCAGGGTATGGTGTCTATGATTGATTCCCTGTTGGACCGCAAAGATGTGGTGGTATACGATTCTGAATCACATGCCTGCATACTGGATGGCCTTCGACTTCATATCGGGAAACGGTTTGTATTTCCTCACAACGATATTGACAACCTGAGAAAACAGTTGGAACGTGCCACCCGTTTAGCCAATGAGCAGGAAGGCGGTATCCTTGTGATTACCGAAGGCGTTTTTGGAATGGCCGGTGATTTAGGGAAACTCGATGAAATAGTCAAATTAAAGAAGGATTTTAAATTCAGGTTGTTAATTGACGATGCACATGGTTTTGGTACTATGGGTAAAACAGGATCAGGCACCGGCGAGCATTTCGGTGTTCAGGATCTTGTCGATATTTACTTTTCGACATTTGCTAAAAGTATGGCAGGAATAGGTGCTTTTGTGGCTTCCGAAAAAGAAATTGTCGACTCATTGAGATTCAATATGCGTTCACAGATATTTGCAAAATCGCTTCCAATGCCTATGGTATTCGGTGCATTAAAAAGGCTTGAAATCATTCAGACACAACCTGAGATTAAGGAGAACTTATGGAAAATAACCCGTGCATTACAGGACGGATTGAGAAATGACGGCTTTGATATCGGACATACCCAATCACCGGTAACTCCTGTATATTTCAACGGCAGTGTTGGTGAAGGAACCAATATTGTAGTTGATTTACGCGAAAACTTTAATATCTTCTGTTCGATTGTTGCTTATCCGGTAGTACCTAAAGGTGTTTTGATGTTACGTTTGATACCAACCGCCTCTCATACCCTCGAAGATGTTAAAGAAACAATATCTGCTTTTAAAAAGATTAAGTCGAATCTGGAATCCGGGAAATATAATAAGACAGAAATGCAGGACATGAAAATTATATAAGATGAGTGAACAAAAATATTACATACAATGTGTAGAATGTGGTCATATAACTCCTGATTTTGGAATCTGGTTTAAACAAAACCAGGCATGTCCGGAATGTGGAAATAAACATTCTGAAGTTTGGTATACCGGTGACCACCATGAATTGAAACATATCATGAAAGGAAAGGTGGAGAGTTTCTGGGAGTATTTTCCTTATTTGCCTCTTACTGATCCGAAAAATATAATATCATGTACTGAAGGTGCTATTCCCGTTCAACACTGGAAATTTCTCGAAGACTATGCAAAAAGGCAATATGATCTGACAATAAAGGTTCATGTTTACCGCAATGACTTAAACGGAGGTACAGGGACATTTAAAGACGTGTCTGCCTCATTGGCAGCCAGTATTTTCAAAGAATATGGCATAGATCAATATTGTGTGGCTTCGACAGGTAATGCGGCTACTTCTTTTGCTACTTACCTATCCCTTGCAGGAGTTAACTGTTCCGTATTTCTACCCGGTAATGTGCTGAAAGCATGCGAAGCTTTTATAAGTGCTTACGGGCAACAGGTTTTCAAAGTCAACGGAGATTATACAAAAACGAAAGAGATTGCTTCAGGGTATGCAAAAACAAATAATATCCTCATGTCGAATGGGAACATTGATCCGATAAGGATAGAGGCAAAGAAAACAATGGTTTTTGAATGGTTGCGTCAATTAGGAAAGATGCCGGATGTCTATATTCAGGCAGTAAGCGGTGGAACCGGCCCAATTTCAATTGATAAAGGGGTGCGTGAAATTCAAACTGTATTTCCGGAATTAAAAAGTCCTCGTTTTATATTGATTCAACCTGATAAATGCGACCCCATGGTACAGGCATGGGAAAAAGCTGAAAAAGAAAATTTTCCTTCAGGTTTTGAAAACGACTATCCTGTCATTGATAATCCTGAAACGACCATACCAACCTTAGCAACAGGTTGTCCTACTACCTATCCGATCATTGCAAAACTGGTTAAAGCTGTCAACGGTCATTTTGTAAGAATAGCCGAAAACAAAATTGCCGATTATGCCAGGTTAATTGCATTTGAAAGCAAAGTAATGTTTGGACCTGCCTCGGCAGTTTGTATTGCAGGTTTTTTTGAAGCATTGAAAAAAGGTCTGTTAAATAACGGCGAAACTGTGCTGTTAAATGTGGGTGAAGGAGTAAGACGGGCACCTGATTTTGTGGACCAAATGATCTATACAACAAAAAATGTGGATCAGGTGGAACAATGCCACCCGGAAACAATGGATTCATACCGGAAACAGTTGTGGAATGCTGTTAAAGACTAAAAATTCATGCCGAAATTTGAAAATAAAACAGTGTGGATAACGGGAGCTTCATCAGGAATTGGTGAGGCATGTGCCTATGTGTTTGCGAAAGAAAAAGCAAACCTTATCCTTACCGCTTCAGGAGTGGACGCGTTGCGAAAGACTCAGGACAAATGCGTGGAAATGGGAATCAAATGCATCATTCTTCCATTCGACTTATCCGAAACAGAAGGAATACCATCACTGGTTGAAGCGGCATTAAACTGCTTTGGCGGAATAGATATTTTGTATAACAATGCTGGAATCAGCCAACGTGGACTTACGGCAGATACATTATTTGAGGTTGATAAAAAAATTATGGACGTCAATTTTTTTGCACCTGTTTTGATTACTAAACTTATATTACCGGGCATGCTCGTAAAACAATACGGAACTATCGCTGTTACTACCAGCATTGCAGGCAGGTTTGGGTTTCCGTTACGATCGGCTTACAGTGCTTCAAAGCATGCCTTATATGGTTTTTTTGAGTCATTACAAGCTGAATATTATGACCGGAATATACGGGTAGTCATGGTATGCCCCGGACGTGTAAATACAAATATCTCAATGAATGCGCTTGAAGCGGATGGGAAAAAACATGCAGAATTGGATAAAGGACAATCCGGAGGAATATCAGCCGAAAAAGCAGCAAAAAAAATAGTGAAAGCTATTTATAAACAGACTCCCGAGATACTGGTGGGTGGCAAAGAACTTATCATGGTAAAAATCAAAAGGTTCTTCCCGGGTTTATCAAGATTGATTGTACGTAAAATAAAACCTACCTGATAATGGACAAGTATAATATTAGTGGCATTCAACAAATAGGAATTGGGGTTGAGGATTTTAAGACTGCCTTGAAATACTATATCAATACGTTCAACATGGATGTAAAGATTCTCGAAGACGATACTGTTGCTGAATTAATGCTGCCTTATACAGGCAATAAACCACAAAAACGTCATGCAGCTATAATGATCAATATGCAGGGCGGCAGTGGATTTGAGATATGGCAATATTCAGAACGGAAACCTCAAAAACCCGGTTTCGAAATCCAGATGGGTGATTTAGGTTTTTTGGTTGCCAAAATGAAAAGCAGGAATGTAAAACAGACATATCAGGAATTATTAATAAAACCGGATGTCAAAATACGTGGCGGATTAAGTACATCGATTGATGGCACCGATACTTTCTTCATGGAAGATCTTTTTGGCAATATTTTTCAGATTGTTCATGATGAATCTGTTTTCAGGGACGAACACCGTTCATCGGGTGGTCCTGTGGGTGCAATAATCGGGGTTACTGATATTAATCGTTCATTGCCTCTGTACCGGGAGATTCTGGGATATGACAAAATTATTGCCGATGTGACAGGGGTTTTCAACGATATTGCAGGGTTGAAATCAGGGGATCAACAGTTCAGAAGAATTCTGTTGACTCATTCCAAACCAAGGACAGGTAATTTCAGTCATCTTTTCGGGTCCTCCACGATTGAACTTATACAAGCACTTGAACGCGTACCACGGAAAATATACGAAGGACGGTATTGGGGTGATCCGGGATTTATTCAGATATGTTTTGATGTAAAAAATATGAGTTCTCTTGAGGCTAAATGCAATAGCATGGGCTTTCCTTTTACGGTTGACAGTTCTATCAAACAGGATGAAGTGAATACATTTACTATGGGTGAAGCTTCAGGACATTTTACCTATATAGAAGACTGCGATGGGACACTGATAGAATTTGTAGAAACAATTAAGATCCCATTGATAAAGAAGCTTGGGATAAATCTGAATTTAAACAACTTTAAACCGGAAAAGCCAATCCCCGACTGGATGTTGAAAGCCTTACGATTCGGGAGGGTGAAAGCAAAAAATCTTATCTGATCCGTATTGGATAATAGTTAATTGGTTAATTGAGTGATTAGTTAATTAGGTGATTAAATGTAAACTCCATATGAACCTACCAATTGTAAATTGTTAATGAAAAAATATCCTTCAGTAAAAAAACAAATCCCGACAATCGTTAGATTATCGGGATTATTCGTGCGGCTGAAGGGACTCGAACCCACACTCCTCTCAGAACCAGATCCTAAGTCTGGCGCGGCTACCAATTACGCCACAGCCGCATACAGTGTGCATTGCAGGTGCAAAGATACATCCTTTTTCGGAACTGCCAAACTATATTCGAAGTTTGATGTTTAAATGTTTGATGTTTGAAAGGTTTGATTGTTGATACCTCGGGTTAGATTCAAACCTTTCAAACTCTTCAAACTCTTCAAACTCTTCAAACTCTTCAAACTCTTCAAACTCTTCAAACTCTTCAAACTCTTCAAACTCTTCAAACTCTTCAAACTCTTCAAACCCTTCAAACCTTTCAAACTCTTCAAACCCTTCAAACCTTTCAAACTCTTCAAACCCTTCAAACCTTTCAAACCCTTCAAACCTTTCAAACTCTTCAAACTCTTTAAAATCTTCCTACTGTCTCAGCGTCTTGGCAGCCATTAGCTTTGAACTCATAAGCGTTTTATCCAGCAAATCTGGATGTGATGCACGCATTGGATTAATATCAATTCCGCCACGACGGGTATACATAGCAGCAACCATCAAAGTTGAAGGGTTAAAAATATCATAAAATCTTTTATAGATCATTTCAACCACTTCTTCATGAAAATGGTTTTCTTTCCTGAAAGATACAAGATACTCAATGACAGAACTTAATTCAATTTCATGTTTTGTGGTCATTTGGACAAATAAATCACCCCAATCGGGTTGATTGGTTACCCTGCAATTAGATCGTAGCATGTCCGTCCTGAACAGATAGGAATGGATAGTATCGGTTATTTTACTGCTTAAAAGTTCCGGAGACTCGTTAAAGTGAGTAAATAGAATAGATTCCAGTTTCGTGATGGGAATTATACGGTCCAACTCTTCATTCAGAAATGAAGGAAAAGGTTGTCGTATTTCACAGGTTGAATCGAATAGAGATACATTGACTTCGGTTTCCAGTAAGAGACATAAATCGTGCGAAATGGTTACTCCAACACTTTCCTCTGCTTTGGCCACTGTACTACCAAAACAATCCATATTGAACGAGTTAAGATACAGCTTTAATGATTTCGATTCAACCAGAAAGGGACTGTCTGCAGCATAAATAAGCTTCATTACCCGAGATACAGGTAATCCGTTATCAGTAAGAAACGAGACTTCATAACAATTCCAGACATCAAACCCGACAAAGGGCAAATGAGCATCGTCAATTCCATAATGCACCCTGTTCTCCGACCTTGGAATTCGAAACAACAACGACATGTCGTATTTTTCGGGTGTAGCAACAGGTTTACCAAGTGCAGTATCGTTGATATTAAAGAGTTTCATACTATTTAATTGTTCCGCGTTCCGGGTTAAAGGTTGATGATTCTTTATTGGTTAAATCGTTCGGAACGCGCTATTCTTTCCGTATATACGGATTACATTTCTTACTCAACCATTCGCGTTCGTATTCGTTCAGTTTCGGAGCAATAGTACTATAGACACGTTGATGATATTCGTTCAGCCAATCGATTTCAGTATTACTCAGCAAATCAAAATTGATTAAATGCTGGTCAATGGGAAATAAGGTGAGAGTTTCGAATTTCAGAAATTGTCCGTATTCGGTTTTCATGCCGGGTACAACATGAATTAGATTTTCAATACGGATGCCATATTCGTTGGTACGATACATACCCGGCTCATTGGAGATCATCATCCCTGGTTGTAAAACAGTCGGATTTTCGTCCATACGGATACTCTGGGGCCCTTCATGAACACACAGGAAGTGACCTACTCCATGACCTGTACCGTGTCCGTAATTCAGTCCTAAGTCCCACATGGCCTTTCGTGCAAGAATATCGAGCTGAGTTCCACGTGTACCAACCGGGAACAGGGCTTTCGCCAACGTAATATGTCCTTTCAATACCAGTGTATTGTCAGTCTTTTGCTGAGCAGTTGGAGTTCCAAGTGCCACTGTTCGTGTAATATCAGTGGTTCCGTCCAGGTATTGGCCACCTGAATCAAGTAAAAAGATATTTTCAGTTTTTAATTTTGCATCGGTTTCAGGAGTAGCACTGTAATGTACAATAGCTCCATGAGCAGCGTATCCTGCTATAGTACCAAAACTTTCACCTACAAAATTTTCCTGTTCACTGCGAAATTTGCGTAACTTATCTGATACTGATATTTCAGACAAAGTTCCGGATTTCAGATTTTCTTCTAGCCATATAAAGAAGCGGGTCAACGCAACACCATCTTTTGCCATTGCTTTACGAACGCCTGCCATTTCCACTTCATTTTTCACTCCTTTGAGCTTGAAAACCGGCGACATGGTATTCCTTATGGCACAACCTGCAGGAATAGATTCGAACAGAGCCTGGTTTAGTTTTCCACCATCTACCAAAACAGCTTTTGAAGCAGCTGTTTTTTTCAGCAGATCATATATTGCGAGATAAGGTTTTACTGTCACACCCTGACTTTGTAGATAGGCACCCGTTTCAGGAGTAAGTTTTTCAGGAGCAATACATATAGTTGCCTTTTCATTCTCCACTAATGCATAAGCAATGACTACAGGATTGTAATCCACATCGTTGCCCCGGATATTAAACAACCAGGCAATATCATCCAGAGCAGAAAGAACGAATACATCAGCATAGGCTTTTTTCATCTCTGCACGAACTAATTCAAGTTTTTCAATAGTAGATTTCCCTGCATATTGAATATCAAAAACAAAGAAAGGTTTCAATGGAATAGCGGGTCGATCAGTCCAGACCAGAGCAGGCAAATCAATGGAAACAAGTTCAAGATGATTCATTTTCAGTTCTGTTTTCATAGCTGAATAGGCATTAAGCGAAAACATCTGAGAGTTCACACCTACTTTATCGCCTGCTTTAAGTTGAGTAGCAAGCCATGGAAGAATTTCAAGTGTTTCGGGCAATCCCTGTTTCATCAATTCGATACCTGTACCTTCCAGTTGATCGGCTGCATGAAGAAAATAACGTGAATCTGTCCATAATCCGGCACCATTCAACGTAACAACTGCCGTTCCGGCAGAACCATCAAAACCTGAAATCCATTGGCGGTCTTTCCAATACTCTGCAAGATACTCACTGGCGTGAGGGTCGGTTCCGGGAATGATACATGCAGTGATTCCATGTTGTTTCATGGCTTTACGAAGCAAGGAGATCCGGTTTAAAATTTTTTCCATTATATTGATTGTTTAGAGTTGTTGTTTTTTCTGTTAGTGCAAAGATAGCTAATAAGGAAAGAAAATCAATTAAAAGACAGGATATATTCAACAAATCTAATTTGCAAAAGGTTTATGGAGAGAAAGAAGGTATGTAAAAGATTAAATGAATTATTTTTTGCCATAAAAAGTTATAGTAAAATATGCAAGTTTCCCCGCCTTAAATATTTTACAAAGGATTAATCTGTATTTTTCATCCGGGTTCATGAAATAAAAAAGACAAACAAATACTTGTTTATTAGAAATATTAATTTTAATTTTAACGCCTGTTAGATAGAGAATTATCTTTTACTTGAAACTAATAACAGCTTGTATGGAATCACTACAGCTTAATATCAGTTATCAATTTTTTAATCATGCAAATGGTTTTAAAAATAAATTTTGCTAACTAAAATTCATCTGTAATAGAAAAATATTGTTTACGTACAACTTTTCCAAAGTTTCTTTGACTTTGGAAAAGTTTGGTAAAAAAAAAAAGGTTTGTATGATTATGATTGAGTATGATGTTAAAAGGTTTATCCAAAAGAATTATCAAGAATATAAAATTAGTTGCTTTAAACTGAACTTTTCCAAAGTAAAAAAGAAACTTTGGAAAAGTAAAACTATCAACAGCTTTTATGGAAGCACTATAGCCGAATATCAGTCATCACATTTTCAACCATGCAAATGGATTTGAGAATGTATTTCGGGAAGATGAAAACTTCCGTTTTTTCCTTGAAAAGTATCGTTTGTTTATTTCACCTATTGCTGAAACGTATGTTTATTGTTTATTGCCAAATCATTTTCATTTGGTAATTAGAATACATAAACGGGAAGTGATTGAAGAATTGATCCGAACTAAAAATAACTTTTCCAACCTTCCGGACTTTGGAAAAGTTTCTATATCTGACGATGAAATTGAAAAATATTTATCCAGGCAGTTTTCAAGTCTTTTTAGTAGCTATGCTCAATCGTTTAACAAAATGTATAAACGTATGGGATCGCTTTTTATCAAAAACTTTAGAAGGAAACCTATCCTGAACAAAGAACATTTTATCAATACAATTATTTATACACATCGTAATCCTATTCATCATGGCTTTTGTACAAGTTATTACGAATGGGGATATACTTCGTTTAATGAAATAACGGAGATGAAAAGCGAATTAATAGAGGTTGAAAAAGCTTTAAAAATCTTTGGAAGTAAAGAGCGGTTTATTGAAAAGCATATGGAAAACCTAGATAAATTTTATCACACTTACGATATGGAAACCAGTTAACTTTTCCAATCGAACAACTTTTCCAAAGTTCGGAACTTTAGAAAAGTTTCGCTTGCAAAAAAAAACAAAGTATTTCAGACATTGAATCCAAAAAATTAAAGTTTAATTTCAACCTTCTTCCGAATTTCGGATGGAATGGCATTTTTGTTTACCATCACTGAAATTGTTTTTAAAAGAAGGTATTCTTTCGACATATAAACATAACCACCACAATCTTTTGCATCACTTGAGTTTTTGATAATATAGAATTTATCTCCCTTTTCATTCTCAGCAATGCCTATAATATGCATATTATGGACATCCTGAGTCATATAATTATCAAAGGCAGTCTGCCTGATATTTTGTGTTATGTTTTTATTATTGTCCCCTAGAACTGCAAAACCGTTATTATACCCTTCATAAATATCGCCATCCCAACACACTGAATAATTATGATTCAAAGCATTATCTATAACCTGATTAAATTCAGCAAGAGGCAGATTCAAATAATAGTTATTATTCCAGTTGGATGGAATCTCCAATATAAACTTTGAATAAAAGGGATGATGAGTGTATGACGTAATTTCCACATAATCGGCTGTGTTAATTCCAATCATTTCTTTCGCAAATGACTTTGGTGTATATTTATTTTGTTTGTATATAAATGTATCCGGGGCTATTCCCAGGGCATTGGAAAGAATCTTTTCCATATCTTTTCTAACCATTTCCGTTGTCATATGACCCCTGCCGGTATTCACATAAAATTTTACTTTTTCAAGCAAAGAATCGTTCATATCATTATGATCATATTTTAAAGTTGAATCAATTTTTCCTGAATAAACGCTTTCGGGAATGGCACCAAATTCATTATAGGCCTTTAAAACACTAAAAGTCAAATCACCTTCGGTAAAATCAATTTTACCATTCATCCTGATATATTTTTCAGCTTTATCGATATAGGTAGGTTTAACAAAGAACATTGGTGAAAGCACAACAGGTTCTTTTCCTAGTCTCATTGATTCGGTTTCAATAAATGAAGTAGTGGCAAAACTCCAACAGGCACCGGTTAATTGCTGATCTTTAAGAGGTGTACTTTTAATCAGATGATTAATTTTGTATCCTTCCTTTTCGGGTTTGTAATTTGTTTTAAGTGAAAAAACATAATTAGTAGGTCTCATTTTTAATGGCAGACTTCCTCCCCAGACCCCATCAATAACGGAATCACCTGGTACAATCAACCCTTTAAAAATAATGCCGGCATTCAATGATTTTGATGCATCCACAAAAATACTATCCTTTGTCAGCCAGACCTTATCCATTCTCAGATCTTTAAATCCCTGATCAGGACAATCAATGTAACCTTTAATAATATTGTTTTTTACATTGAATTTAAAAATCACCCTCATTGAAAAATCTTTGGTAGTAATCCTGCCCAACCATGAACCTTGTAAATTGTCAGGTTTCATATTTTGTCCATAAAGTAAAATGGAGGCAAATGACAGTATGATAAAAAGAAATGTTTTTGCTTTCATAATAATATTACAAATAATTTTTCCGACTCTATATTAAATTTACAGTTTAAGAAACATAAAAGGATACAAAAAAGTTTATAAATAACTGATGGTTTTTAATTGATTTATAATTATCTGTTCTTTAAGGCTTTCAGGGAAACATCTTAATTCACTTTGAATCAATTGACAAAAGAAATGATGTATTAAAAAGGATGATTCCTGATTTCAAATTTTATATCTTCTTTATTATGATAGCCGCTCCTCCACCGGGTGCTAGATTCAACCGGATAGTTGAAAGGGAAGTAACATTCATTTCAACTATATCCAACGGATATGGATTGGTTCTGTAGTTAGCCCGTTTGCCATCTTTGAAGATTTTAGCCTTATAGTTTGTATTTTTATCCAGGAAAGTCAGGGGAAGGTTTAGTTTCCTTGCATTCTCATCCGTGATACCTCCCACAAACCAGTTATCCGATTTCCTGTCTTTACGGGCAACAATAATATAATCGCCAATCACTCCAGCTGGAATAACAGTTTTAGCCCAATTTGTCGGACAAGTTGAAGTAAACTCGAATGCCGGATTTCCCTCATAGTTTTCAATCATATCTGATGCCATTTGCAATGGACTGTACAATACTACTGCCAATGCCAGTTGCTTTGTCAGCGTGGTATGGACATGAGTTTTTGGATGTGCCGGATTTACAAATTTATAGGTACCAGGAGTGAAATCCATGGGTCCTGCCAGTCCCCTGGTAAATGGTATAATCGTAGTATGTTCGGGAGGATTGCCTCCATCAGGTGACCATGCATCATACTCCTGGCCACGAACGCCTTCCTGTGACATTAAATTGGGATATGTCCGTTGTAAGCCGGTAGGCATCATTGGCTCATGGTTATCAATCATAATTTTATAATGTGCAGCTGTTTCAATTACTTTGCGGTAATGACGTACACCGTACTGACTGGCATGTTGTTCTTTATGATCCAACAGCGGATTGACATATCCTGTTTTTACACATCGGATCCCTAATCTTGAATACATGGCAAAGGCACTATCCATCTGTGATTCGTAATTTTTGGTCGCTCCTCCTGTTTCATTGTGTCCTATAAGCTGAACATGGTTTTTGGCCGCATATTCTGTTACTTTTACAATATCGAAATCAGGATAAGGTTTTGTAAAATTAAAATGATCGCCGTTTAACGACCAGTCTCCATCCCAACCGTAATTCCAACCTTCAACCAGCACTCCCTGAAAACCATGTTTAGCAGCAAAATCAATATATCGCATCGCATTGGCAGTAGTTGCCCCATGCTTTGGTCCTTGTGCCCATGTATAGACACCCATATGCATGCCCCACCAGATTCCTATAAACCGGCCGGGTTGAATCCATGAAGTATCATTAATTTTGGAAGGTTCGTTTAAATTGAGCATCAAACGTGAAAGCATTAAATCACCAGGGGTTGTGGCAATGATAATGGTTCTCCAGGGACTTACAAACGGGGTTTTGGCAAAAACTTTCTCACCTGTCGACCAGGGAGTTAAATCGGCTTTTAAAGTGGATGATCCCTGTTCAGGTGTTAAATTGAGACCTGCATAATCGGTCAGATTTGCTTCATGTATCGTCAGGTACAGACTGTCATTCACTTGCATGGTCAAAGGGGTGGAAACAGTATCCAGGCTTGTTACCGGTGCTTTTTTATATAGATGTTCAAAATAATTGGTGTGGTTTGTTGGGATGGACCATGTTTGAGGATTACCTACCAATGCAAATTCAGTAAGTTCATCCATGATGGTGAAATCAGTCAGATTAGATTGTTTTGGAAACACGTACCTGAATCCTACTCCATCATTGAAAACTCTGAAAACAATAGACAATTTACGTTTCAGGCCATTATTTTCTGCCAAATGAATCGTCAATTCATTATAGGTATTATCAACTGTCGTTTCTTCACCCCAGGGTTGGTACCATTTTCCACTAAAAGATGTTGATTCGGTACTCTCTATTCCGAAATCTTTATTTAAAGCATCATTTCCTTTAAGAATAAAACCTAAAAAAGACTTTTCAATGATCGTTTTATTTCCTTTTGTTATCTTATAATAGGGTTTTCCTTCCTCAATACCGGCTTCTACTTTTATCTTTCCATCAGGTGAGTTTACTGCTTTTATGCCGACACGTGCGCACGAGAAAGTAACCAGTAAAAAAAAGGAGAAAATGATACTACATGTATTCCTCATGATATTTAATATTTCGTTATTATTCAATTATATTCTTCGTCGTTAAATACATTTGCCTTCCTTTCGTAATTGATTCAAAATAAAAGCTGTATTTCCGGATTTCCTTTTTATTGCTATAATGTTGCAAAAAAAATATCAGATTGTTATTTACCGTGATCCCATAAATTGTCATCATGGGTTTTCAGAATTATTTATATCCGGAGGAAATGAACAGACCCATCCCTGTTTTTTTTTGTTTTATAAATGCACCATTGAACACTGGTGAACTCGTTAAATCCATGACCTTCTTTGCAGTTTTCAAAAACAGGAATTCAACTGTTACGATACCTGAATCACGAATCCGGGAACCATAAAAAGGTAAGAAAATGAATTAAAGATTCACCCTGAAATGCACTGCGAATATAAAGATTATCGCTTTGGCTGCAATTTGAACAAAAAAAAGATATAATTATTTAATGAATTAAATAATTATATCTTTTTGATTTTAAGATGTTTGTAATAATTCCTACATAAATAAATATAATGAGAATATACAGTAAAAGTTGTGAATTTGTACTAATTCCTACGATATGACAATGTACAATTATTAAAAATATTGAAGAATATTAAGTATCCGATTTGACTGATTTTATTTCCATTATTTTTTGTTCAAATAATTCATTTTGAATGATTGATTTGTTTTTAATTTTTGTTTTATAAGTATTAATAGTATGAATGGAATAGTTCAAAAACTTGCCGATTTTTTCACTTTCAAAGATTCCTAACCTGATCAATGCAAAAATACGCATTTCAACAGTCAGGTTCCCATTTTCAATACCCATATGAACGATTTCTTCAGGAGGAAACAAGAGCTTATATTCATTAATAAAATCCGGGAAGAGTTTTAAGAAAGTCTCATCGAAGGAGGAATACATGTTTTTACGTTCAATGATCATATCAGCTTCTTTGAACATTTTTGCGAAGTCATCAAATTGTCTTAAAGCAACTTTACGGTTTATCAAACGGTACATATGTTCAAGTTTATCAATGTATTGGTAATTTACATAGAAAAAATGACCTATATACTTGTCTTTAATTTTGTTTGCTTCCGACAGTTCGGAATTTGTCATTAATACTTTTTGGTTTTGTTCCTGAATAGTACGCCTGGCAATATTTAATTTTTTAAGTTGTTTGCGAATAATTAATGTGGCACCCAAAAAGAGGATAAATAAAATGGTGACTGAAAAAACAAGCCATATCAATAGATTTCGTTGACGTTCAAGGGAATCGAAACGCTCTTTCTCAATAATTGGTAATATGGAACTTATCTCAATTTTTCGATGGCGGGCATTATAGAAATTAGCGTCATCCATGGCTAATTTAATATATTTATTCGCCTGGTTAATATCACCGTGCGACTGATATAAAAGTGTTGCCAGGTTACGCATGGCTACAGTTTCTTTTGTTGCTGATTTTATATCGGAAATAGCAGCTTTAATCAGATTAATCACCGCATCTTCATGTTGATTGGTCAACGAATTGATATAGGCAAGACTGGAAGCTGCAATAGCATCTTCATGGTTATCGTTTGAAGTTCTTAATACTTCTTTGAATGCATCCATCGAGCCGTTATAGTCTTTCTGCTTCATCTTCATCAATCCCAATGCCGACCAATATTCAACCGTATTGACCGGTATAAGGGGGATTGCCTTTTCACTGTATTTATTGCCTTTCTCAATATAATCCGCTTTAAATGGTTCAACTCCGTTATAGTCAGCCATATCATAATATAAACGGGCCATTATTTTATAATAATCCAGTTTTGTTCCCTGACTCAGGTCATCGATATCACTGTCTTTGACCATATCAAAAGCTTCCTTAAACAATCCTGAGGATAAAAAACAAAATACCAACCTGACTTTTGCTTCAAGTATTTTATCCGGATTATTTAATTTATTGGCTATATTTAACGTTTTTATAGCATAAACATATGCAGAATCGTATTTATACGATTTATACTCTTCAAATAAAGCGGCATAATGATTCAATTGATCATAACTGATAACGGGTGCTGCCTGCAATTCATTCTTTATTTTATGAATTTTGTTTTCTTTTAAATTCATATAATAACTGCTTCGGGCTATATACTTATCTAATTCAACGAACATTGAATCAACACGTTCGGCATGCAACAGGGTTGTAAACCTGAGACATAAAATAATTAATAGAATTTTTTTGTGATTTCTTTTCAAAACAGTAGTATTAAATATTTTTGCGAAAGATAGATATTTATTCCGAATAAAGCAAAATTAATGTTACTTCACTTTGAAATAAAAATCAAATAGAATCAAAAGTTATTTAAGCTCTTCGGAATAGGGGGTTTTAGGAACATTTCCCTCAAAGAAATGGCTTCTTGATCAGGTACAATTTCAATTGCCTTATTTATATAAAAAAGTGCCTTCTTCTCATTATTCTGAATTAGACACAATTTACCTGCCAGTAAAAAATACTCCTGATCATAAGGGAACTCCAGACAAAGACCTTCCATGATACGTAACGCATTTCCAGTATCTTGTTTTTGTTTATAATAATTATAAAGAGAACGCATAGAATCATACCAGTTGATCTGTCTGACCGCACAACCTCCGGCCAGTTGTTCTTCAAAAGTCCGGATATGTGTTGGATCTTCTTTGGGAATGGGTAAATTAAAGGGCCATTGTTCTTTTAATAACCAAATGGATATTCGTCCAAAAATAGTATCAAAAGCAGTAAAAGGATAATCTCCTGCAGAAATGGATAATGAAAGATTATTATTTTTCATTTCAGGGAATATGTCCGATTGATCCAATTCCTTATAAAAAGCATCGGAGAGAAGTTGCTGACCAGTCAGGTTAGGATGGACATGTTCCAATAATAAAGTTGAATCCATTATGCCATGAGGCGAATTGAGTTCAAATTCAGTTACAGCATCCACAAAATGAACATTCTTTATTTCCTTTGCGTACTTTTTAATCAGGATATTCATCATTTCCGGCGCACGGAAAGGCAGTTCATCATATTCCTTCGCTAATTGATAATGTTTTTTAGCTGAAAGATAGTCACCTTTGGCATATGCAATATTGCCGGTACAGAATTGGTTTTCGGCACTATATTGTCCGGTGCTGCTGATAAAGGGTTTTATATCTTTTTGATTATAGACCAGGTTACTGATAAACACCGGGATATTACGACTGCTGAATAATTTCAAAAGGGCAGTCATATTGAAATCAAATTGATGGATCCCTTGCTTAAATTCGTTGGAGTTATAGGAGATGGATTGATCATGTGCCATTCTTTCCATTAATGTCAATGAATAATCGGTTGTTTTGGCATCCGTTCCCTTTAATCTGGCTCCGAGCCTGGATATCAACTGACCCAGTTTAAATTCTTTGACTCCCAACATTAGCCTTACCCAGTTGGGATTTCTTCCGATAAAGCTCGAAGATGCAACTCCCAATGCTCCGTAATATTCATTATGCCCAGCATAAATCAGAATGGCATCAGGCTGATAATTAATCAATTGCTTGGAAAAATCAAACAGGGTATACGAATTAACTGCCGTAAGTGATAAGTTGATGATTTCAAAATTTATAGTTGGATATGCAAATTGCAACCGGTATTTCAGCATGCGTGTAAATGCACCGTTATGCATATACGGAAAACCGACAGAAGAAGATTCCCCAAGAACAAAGAATCGGATTGTACCGGGTCTTTTCTTTTTAAGGAAAAGCTCATTATTACCCTGTGTTGCATTTTCCTGAATAGTAAAGTATTTTTTTGAAATTTCAGGGTTTAAATAGTAATACATACCTGTTTTATCTTCAACAAAAAGTTTCGTGTCATAGCCGTAATGACACAAATATAAAATAATATTTACAAGTATCAATACTATAAAAGGCAGTAAAATTGCTATTGTTTTGAACATCCATTGCCTTGGATATTTCCTTTTAGTTTTCAAATCAGTGTTGGATAATTTAAATTACATTATTATGTTCGAAGTATTATTCAATGTGAAATGAATAGAAAGAAACCACCTTCAAAAAAGCAGGTGGTTGCAGATAAAGAAACTGTATTAATAGCCCTCGGATTGTTTAATAGTACCGTGATACCGATCTATTTCTGTTTGAGGAATAGGTTGAACGTAATAACCTATGCCATTATAGATAAGTGTCCCGCTGCGGGTTGTTTTATAGTAGGATACTTCCTGTGGCCCTAATTCCCAACGACGTACATCAAACCACCACTGTCCCTCTGCAAACAATTCAGCCCAACGCTCGTACTTCAACACATCAGTCTGTAAATAATCAGGATTCCCGTTAGCCATTGTGCCTGAAGCCATTGTTGAATCATTAAAACTTTTGTAGTCAACAGGTGAGGGACTATCACTCGGATAACCATAAGCACGACGATGCACCTTGTTCACATATTCCAACGCTTTAGTTGGAAGTGAATCTTTTAATGCTTCGGCATAAAGTAAATAAATATCTGCTAATCGTACAACCGGATAGTTAGCAGGGCTGCTGAAATTCAATTCACTTTCAGTTCCCACTCTGTTTGTGAATTTTTTGTGATTCCAGGACAGAATTTGAGGCATGCTGTTCAATGCCGGTGACCTGTCATAAAATGTTACTCTTCCTAATGCATCCATAAATGTATCTACATAAGGTTGACCGGCACTAACATATAAACGTGGATCGGCCTTTTGGTTAGTACGGATATCAATGCTTTGGGCTGTATATGCAGGATCAATAATCCAGGGTATATTTGTAATTGACCTTGTACCTGTTTTCACAAAACCCGGATTGTGAATTCTGTTTCCGGGAGCCGGTAATTTAAAGCCGAAGCGGCGTAAATTAGCATCATGAACATAATTATTACCCCAACCACCTGTGGAGTTTGTAATAATATCGTACGATGTAGTAGAAGCTTTATCGCGGAAATCAAGATTTAGAGGCCATGGAGCAAATACCATAGGCATTCCACTACCCGTTGTGTATCCTGCCCAAGGGCCGTTTTGTTTTAGGTTTTCAGTCATATCAATTTCGTAAAGGTTTTCTTTATTGAACTCATTCTTAGGATCTCCATAAAACATATTTTGATATATAGTGGGAGCAACTAAAACCTTTCCACTGTTATTTATGATGTCTTCTATAACCGGCACTGCTTTTCCGGGATAACGGGCCTGCATATATACTTTTACTAAAAGACCTTTTGCTGCCCATTCTGTAGCACGTGTCAGATCGCTGTTATATCCTTTAAGTAAAGGAATTGCTTCGTTTAGAGTGCTTATAACAAAATTCCACGAATCTTTTGTGGTTGCACGTGGCGGCATCATTTGATCTATCGTTGTTGGAACTTTATCTATAATGGGAAGTCCTAATCCACCGTTTTTACTTTCTATTTCAAAGAAGATTTGTCCGTGCCAGTAAGCAAGTGCCCTGTTAAACAAAGCCTGTCCCTTCATATAGTTAAGTGCTGTTGAATCTGCAGGATGAATTGTCCTGACCTTTTCAATGCCTTCCAATGCAGCATTTGATAATTGGATCCATCTCATAATATCCGAATAGGTTTGGGTGTTATAAGGACAATCCGTATTCGTATTATTACTCATTTGAGTAGCTCTGCTATCGTAGGTACCATCTGTATCGGAGGTATGATCATAAAGATAAATTCCCATTGGGAACCAATAAAAAGCATATAACCCTTGTGTATGGCTACCGGCATAACTGGAAGTCAGCATTAAATTCACCTCATCCACTGTAGTTGGGAATATAGCCGAAGAAACTGATCCTTTGTCTGCAACATTAAGAAAATCCGAACATCCTGACAGTACCACAGTCAGAAAAACGATACGAATGAGATGATAAATTATATTTTTCATATACATATATTTTCTGTGTTAATCAATTCGTTAATTAAAAATTTAAATCAATACCAAATGATATTAAACGGGATGGTAAATAACGATTAGGATTATCTACTCCACGCTGTAAAACTGATTGCTGGGAGGCATTAACTGCAGGTTGTGTAAGTGCTGTACCTGCTATTTCAGGGTCAATGCCTGTATAGTTTGTAATTGTAAATACATTTTGTGCACTTAAATAGATTCTTGCATTGCCGAACCCTGTATTTTTGAGAAAATTATTAGTTAAAGAATAACCTAAAACCAGATTTTTTAATTTAATATAATCCCCTTTTTCTACCCAAAATGAAGAAGTGGTTGTATAGTTCTGGCTTGGATCATTAACCCATTGATTGTTGGAATCAAACATCCCGGCGCGAGGCATATTTGTCAAACCGTTGGAACCAAAGTATGAATCGTTGAAAATAGCTGTAGTCGTATTACCGTCGTTAGCAAAGGTTTGTGTGCTTCCAAGGCCCACTGAGCTTCCACCCTTTACAGCATTATAGATATCAAATCCAAAAGCTCCCTGAAATTGCAGACTTAAATCAAACCCCTTAAATTCGAATTTCATGTTAATTCCACAGACTGCTTTAGGCCACGGATTACCAATATTAGTTTGACTATTTGCGTTTACATATCCTTGTCCAAAATCGTCAAAAATCAAGTCACCTACACCGGTATTTTGTTTCCAGTAATATGGCTGGCCTTTTGCAACTGCTTTAGCATTGTAGGCATCCACCTGTGCCTGGTTTTGGAAAATACCTATGGCCTTGTAGCCATAGAAGAATCCCATAGCCTGACCATTTTCAGTACGGTTTATTCCATATAGCAGAGGTGCTGCACCTTCATCTCCAAGTTGAATTACTTTATTTTCGTTGAAAGAAATATTTCCGCCAACCGTATAACGGAAGTCTCCTTTCTTGTCAGTCCAGGTTAGCGTAAATTCGTGACCTATATTTTCAACCTGCCCTATATTGATAGGCATTTCAGTATTTATATCCGTATAATAACCAATACCACTGGCCAGTGGAACAACACGCCAATAAAGCATATCTTTTGTTTGACGGTTATAATAATCATACGTAAATGACAACCTGTTATTAAAAAATCCTAAATCAATACCCAGATCGGTTTGATGCACTTCTTCCCATTTAATGTTTGCATTTGGAACTGTAAAGCTCGCCCAGCCTTGTTGTTGAGCAGCACCTCCGTAACTATATAAAATTTGGTTTCCTATGTATGATTGTTGGTAAAGAAACTGAGGGATTCCATCATTCCCTAATATACCCCAACTGGCCCGTAGTTTGGCATTCGACAGCCAATCAAATTTATCTTTTACAAAAGATTCTTCGTTGATTCTCCAGGCACCGTTAATGGAAGGGAAGGTACCCCATCGATTACTCGTACCGAATTTGTCGGAACCATCACGGCGTACATTAGCTGTAAGAAGATATTTACCCAGATAGGAATAATTCAAACGGCCGAAGAAAGACTGGCTTCTTCCAACCCCTGTAAAATCACTTACTGTTGGTGGTGCCAGATTGGTAGATAAATCAAGCGACTCTGCGATAGGAATAGGAAAGCCTGTTACATTTACTGTAGTATTGTATGCATCATATTTTGTAGCTTCTGTTCCTATCATTAATTTAATTTCATGGTTTCCTAATGTTTTATCGTACGTTAAAGTCGCATTATAAGTCAATTCCTGGGATGTACCGGCATTTGATTGCATAGTTGCATTGTTTTGGGAGACAGCCCTAAAATTATAAGCTTCGGAAAAGGCACTGTTAGAAAAACCTGAAAAATTACCGGATGCATTTATCCTTAAATCCAACCCCTTTGTGAAATTCACATTGATATAGGTAAGTGCATTTAAACTGTAATTATTATCTTTATAATGATAAGTTTCTTCAAGCCCATAAAGATTAGGACCATTCAGATAAGATGGAGTAGGTGAATAATTACCCTGGGCATCTACAGGTTCCATCGTCGGAACAGTACGAAATGGAATAGCATTCGTGTAAATGGAGTTGTCTGGTCTTGAAGGGTTGTTCGTCCTTAAACTACCGTAAATATTCTCACCGATAGTTATGTGCTTGTTAAATTTATAGTCAAGGTTTGTTCTGAATGTGAACCGGTCGGCTTTTGTATCCAGAAAAACTCCCTTTTCACTATAGTAACCTCCTGACATGAAAAAGTTAACTTTCTCTGTAGAACCGGACATTGAAACATTATATTCTTGTTCTATGCCTGTATCATACATTACATTCATCCAATTTACATCAGGGAGTGTGGAAGCATCAGTAACTCCTTCGTAACTCAATATATTCTGACCCTCATATCCTTTTGCTTTAATAAAATCGTCCCTGTCTAATAATTTAATATTAGTTGTAATATTCCGAATACCATAACGCGCGTTCGCAGTAACAATTGTTTTTCCTTTTGCTCCATGTTTTGTAGTAATTAAAATAACACCACCTGCAGCTTCCGCACCATAGATAGCACATGAACCGGCATCTTTCAAAACTTCGATTGATTCAACATCACGCATGTTAAAATCAAAACCCGTTCCCTGTTTTACACCATCTACTATATACAACGGCTGCATTCCATTCGTGGAACCTGCTCCCCGAATGACTATGTCTGCTGTTGCTCCCGGAGTACCATCGGTGTTGGTAACCATTACTCCGGCAGACATACTACCGAGGGATTCTGCCAAACTGCTTGATGAGTAATCTTTAATATCGTTTGCATTGACAGAAGTGATAGAACCGGTCAACTCAGATCTTTTTTGCGTACCATAACCTACCACTACTACTTCATCCAATGATTTTGAAGATTCGCTTAATGAAATTAAATAAACATTTTTAGAGTTTGTAATTTTTTCCTCATACGGACTAAATCCGATATATGTAACTTTGATCGTGCTTCCTACCGGAGCAGTCAGTTCAAAACTACCAGCCACATTGGTCACTATACCGGTAGTGGATCCTTCAATGATAACAGTTGCACCAATAATTGGTTCGTTATTGGCATCAATTACTTTTCCGCTTATCTTTTTTAAATTTTGAGATTGTGCGTAACTGTTAGACGCTGAAAAACAGCATATAGCCACGACAAAGAAAATCATACATTTTAATTTGTTTTTCATACATAGTATATTGATTAATTTAACAATTCGCCCTGTTCAGGGTATTTATTTATCCGTTTTTTGATGATTAAACAGTTTCTATATTAATCAGAATCTCTACATTTTATTTTACACGCTTTTGATTCAATGAAGGGCCTAAAATAATTAATCAGCAAAACACAATGTAAAAAACACCTTTTTTATCGTGTAATAAAAGAATCTAATTTGTTAAGATTATCAAACTCAGTTGAACAAAGATACATGGCATAAATATTTTGTAAAAGACTTGCATGAAAAATATAATAACATAATCTTACCATAAATATACATATATTTAATTATCAGATTTATACAGCAATTTATACTAAAAATAATATAAATTAAATATAAGAAGCAAATGGAGGTATTTTGGATGATTGAGTGTAGTGTTTGGTTAATTGGGTGAGTAGGTAGATTAAGTGATTAGGTAATAGTATAAAATGTAACTTATTGGGTTAATTATTAACAAGTGATTGGATATCGTTTGATTTGGAAATTGTTTGATTAATATTAATGGCAGAAATCATTAGGAGCCACATAATGATGTTAGACAATAGTATATTGAACAGGACTTCAAAATTGACAATAGATCTTTAAAATTGCAAACTTAAATATAAAAAACCGTTTTATTTTTCTTCTCATCAAAGCTATTCAAACTGTTGATCAGTTAGAGTTTATGTTTTTTATTGCTTATATTTTTTTTATAAGATGTTCTGTTTCTACATCAATTTGCTAACTTTGTTCAATAAAGTCCATTAAGTAAATTCGATGATTTGATTTGTCATTATTAGTATACTGAATTATCAGAATTAATTGATTGAACAGTATTAAAAGCTCTATCATAAATAAAAAAAGAGTAACATGAAAAAGTCCGGACTGTTTTTACTTGCATATTGTCTGCTTTGTTTGTCGGATAGTTATGCTCAACAGGTATCCTTTCCCGACGATCCAAATGGAAGAGGTTATTATAGCCGACCCTACAAAAGATATGAAGCTGAAACAGGAAAATGCCAGACTAATGGTATTATTCTTGAACCGGGTTTTGATCAAACCACAATTCAAAGTGAGGCTTCAAATCAGGTAGCTACTCAATTGGTAGATACCGGATCGTATATTCAGTGGGTTAATGACGAAGCAGCTGATGGATTGACAATCCGCTTTTCGTTGCCGGACAATATTGATGGAAATGGGACTAAAGGTACCCTGGCCCTGTACGTAAACGACATTTACATACAGGATATTAAACTGGATTCATACTGGGCATGGCAATATATATTAAAAAGCGGCAATAAATATCCTGATAATCTGCCATCAGACACCAAATTTCCACGAATGCGTTTTGATGAAATGCATTTAAAATTAACAAGTAAAATCCCTTCGGGTGCCACTTTCAAATTAGTGAAAAAAGATAATAATGCGACAGCCTATACCATTGACTTTGTTGAACTTGAGCCGGTACCCGATCCCGTAACATTCGAATCGATTACAGATACTAATAAGGTAATGTATGATTCATCAACATCATTGGATGTATTTATTTACCAGAATGGAGGCAAAACAATTTATATTCCTGCCGGAACCTATACGGAAGCAAATAAAATTCAAATTCTGAATGATAATACTAAAATCATAGGTGCAGGTATGTGGTATACAGAAATTTATTTCTCTGCTTCATCGGATATCAGGCTTACATATGCCTACAGAGGGATTCAGACAGATAATAACCGGGTTGTTATCGATGGTTTGTATTTAAATACAATCAACAATAAGAGATATTATGACAACAACCCCAGTTACGAAGTGGGAAAAGGATTTATGGGAGGCTTTGGATCCAATTCAATTATCCGCAATACATGGGTTGAACATTTTGAGTGTGGGGCATGGATTGCTAATTACGATGGGAAAGGTGCCAACAATCTGTTGGTAGAAAACTGCCGGTTTCGGAATAATTATGCTGATGGATTAAACCTTTGCTACGGAGTTGAAAATGCTCTGGTACAAAACTGTAGTTTCAGAAATAATGGGGACGATGATATGGCATCATGGTCGACAGGTGAAATGTGCATAAACAATACATTCCAATATAATACAGCTGAGAACAACTGGCGTGCCTCCAGCTTAGGTTTTTTTGGAGGACAACAAAACAAAGCCCTGAATTGTGTTATTATCGACCCTATGGAAGCCGGGCTAAGAGCAACTTGTGATTTTGCAGGAACTGGCTTTAGTACGGTTGGTTATAATGAATTTCGTAATATCTCTGTTTATAAAGGTGGAGTGGCAGGTGGTATTGCTGGAATCAGTGGTGATTTGTGGGGAAATCAACAAGGGGCAATTCAGTTAAACAGTAGTTCATACTACAATCTGACAAATATTAAACTAGATAGTATCAACCTTTATAATTCTAAAAATAATGCTGTATATATTGGTAGTGGAAGTGGTTATAAGATTGTCAACCTCATCATGAATAATATCAGTATTGATGCGACAGGTCAATACGGGATATATTATAATGGGGCAAACGGAAACGCCTCGTTTTGTAACATTTCATACTCAAATATAGGAACAGGTGTTAATACAAACAATAAACCTCTGGCATTTACATTTATTGAAAACTGCAATGATACAGCGGTTCCGGTTATCACAATGAATGATCTCCGGATTATTTTAAACAATGATACACTCACAATTTCAGGTTTTATAAACTCATCCGTTTCCCTGTTTAACATGTTAGGGGAAAAATGCTGTCAAACAGCTATTCTGTCCAATGAGGCTGTTTTCCCAAATTTAAGACCCGGCATTTACCTCGTCCGGTTGGATACCTTCAACAAAGCGTTAAAAGTATTGGTCAGATAGTGAACCAATTTAGTTCGTATCAAATGGAACGATCCAACAGGTTAACTTATCAGTTTGGTTCAACTCTATCCTGATTTTCATACCGGATAACAAATACTTTCATCCCTCTTTTCTTTCCTTATACTGCTTGCATTACACAGTAGGGAATGACTTCGTCCAAAAACTAATGTTGTATCTGTCCTGAATTCAACCTTACTTTATAAAAAACACAGTTGGATTCTGGACACTTATACTGATCTGCAAAATGTAATTTAAATATATACACCCTTCTGACTCTAAAATTAAATAATCAAAATAACAAACCATACTTTAATATCAGATTTTATCGGTTATCAAAATGCACTCATATAAAAGTTTAAAACAGGTAAATCTCCTTCATTAAGTTGATTTCATCCTTTTCAGGATCAATAATTCGTGAATATCCTTAACAAAACCTGATGTATACCTTATCCTTATGTAGAAAGACAAGATTATCCTTATTAAATAACGGATTATGATGAAATAAGGATTCATAGATATTTAATGATCTATTTGTTAATCTACAAAACCTTAATTTCAATGTTTTGTCAATTATTAATTGTTAATTATTTACTTATATTCATTCTTGATACAATAGACGATTATTCATTTTTGTGTGTTTCACATGTAATACATTCAGGTGTCCAATGTTATTTTTTGTTCTTGTTATATTATAAATACACAGTTTTCGTGTATTATTTTCTCTTTTAGATTTTATATTCTACTTATATTTATTCGGGTATAAAACGAAGCAACTATTTGTATATGTGATGTTTGAGTTTATTTTATTTTATACATTTTTATATATATTATATACAAAAAATTATTAACACTTAATCCATATATCTTTGTCAATAAATTTTATTTTGATTTAATAATCCAAATTAATTCATTTATTTACTTAATTCAAATTAATTCTTATGAAAAAGATTACTTTATTTATTTCCGTCTTTTTAATGGCGTGGACCGTGAATGTAAATGCACAACTCAACAATCCTAAAGATGCAAATGGGAACCAGATTTTCAAATGGGATTGTGCAAGCAATCAGTTTGCAACTGCAAACAATTTTGAAATCGACGAAACTATCGTTTTTGCGGTAGATGTAACAGGTACACCTCTTGAAGCATGGCTTGCTGCAACAGCTCCAACAGGTCAGACCCGATCAATTGGTTTTGATTTTAATACCCAATGGGGCGGCGGAGGTTGCGATGGCCGTTTTATTAAAATTAAAGGGAATATCTATGGGGCGACTTTAAATTTCGCACAATTAATTACATCCAGACAAAACCAGGTTAAACTATTAAATGTTGGCGATGCTGTAACCGGTGGCAATGCTTTTACTATTGGTGAAATAGTCAATCTTAACAGTAACATCTTCGGATTTGCTTTCACAGCTACTGATCCCGGTGCAGATTGGTGGGAATTACCATTGCAGGGTGCATCAGGGGCCACTTTAACAACTGCACCTTATACAGGAACAAAAACTTCTGTCGCATTTTACAAAACTGACACTGATGATTCAAATTTTTTCCCGGGATCTTTTACCGACTGGATGGGTTATGCAGCTCCTTGTGCAACAATACCTACAGCTGTAAAAAATGTATTCGTTTCCAACTCTCCCGTAGTTGCCTATGAATATTACAGTATTCTTGGAGATAAACTTAGCATTAAACCGGTAAGCGGAATGTTTATTCAAAAATCAATCAGGGAAGATGGAACTTCTTCAACAATTAAAGTATTTAAACAGTTAAAATAAACTTTAATCGATTTAAATATAACAAGATAAGCGAAGCGTAAGTGCTTCGCTTATCTTGTTTTTATACACACCTGATTTCTAATTTAGATTTGGGAGTAAGAGATTTAATATTAACCATTTTGAATCGTGACTATATTTTATTTTTGTTTATAATGTCAACAATACAATTTTTGAAAGCGAATCACAAAAGTCACCAGAGTCCCAATTGCCCCACTTGTTGTTTATTTACCAATAATCCGGACTGTTGATGAGGTTCATTGCCGGATATTTTTCACTTCATCACAATCCAGATCACTCTCAATAAGTAAATATCCGGGGCAAATCTATTTTAATCAGTAATTGTGTTAATGACGCAATTTGCATATATACCTGTCTGATAATATATTATATAAATTTACTGCCTTTTTTATGGTTCAATCATTTGTTAGTATTTTAGCTTTTACTATGAACTAAAAACCTTGCCAACTCGTTTACAAATTCGTATCTTTGCAAGTTAATTCAAAACCCGTTTTTTACTTATTATAATTAGTCTTGACAACAAAAACGAATATACAACCCCTCGCCACTTCAGAGAAAGTAGAAGTGATCGGAGCCCGGGTTCACAACTTAAAAAATATCGATGTTTCCATTCCGCGTGATTCTTTGACTGTAATTACAGGTCTTAGTGGCAGTGGAAAATCATCTCTTGCTTTCGACACCATTTTTGCTGAAGGTCAACGCCGTTATATTGAAACATTTTCAGCTTATGCGCGTAGTTTTCTGGGCAATATGGAACGCCCTGATGTGGATAAAATTACAGGGTTAAGTCCGGTAATTTCCATTGAACAAAAAACCACCAATAAAAACCCACGCTCAACAGTAGGAACCACAACAGAGATTTATGATTTCCTGCGTCTGCTTTTTGCCCGGGCGGGTGAAGCATTTTCGTATGTAACAGGGGAAAAAATGGTCAAGTATTCGGAAGATCAGATTGTTGATTTGATTCTGAAAGATTACGAAGGGAAAAAAACTTTTTTGCTGGCACCTTTGGTACGCGGGCGTAAGGGCCATTATAAAGAATTATTTGAACAAATCCGGAAAAAAGGCTATCTGAATGTCAGGATTGATGGTGAAATCCGCGAAGCTACCCATGGACTGAAAGTGGACAGGTATAAAAATCACGACATTGAGGTGGTGATTGACAAGTTGTTAGTTTCTGAAAAAGACCGCAAACGATTGAAAGAATCGATGCAAAAAGCCATGCAACAGGGAAACGGAATTGTTATGTTACTTGAAAAAGACACTGACGTAGCCCGTTATTTCAGTAAGATGCTGATGTGCCCTACCAGCGGAATTTCATACGACGAACCTGCTCCTCATAATTTTTCATTCAATTCACCCCATGGAGCCTGCCCGAATTGCAAAGGACTTGGGTTTGTGAATCAAATTGACATGGATAAAATTGTTCCCGACAAGAAACTAAGTATCTATTCGGGAGGTATTGCTCCTCTGGGAAAACATAAAAGCAGTACTATTTTCTGGCAAATTGAAGCCATACTCGAAAAATACGATTGCACGTTAAGAACTGCCATCTCCGGCATTCCCGACGATGCTATGGACGAAATAATGAACGGTACGGATGAACGGCTTCATATTAAAAATCAATCCATCGGGACAAATTATTTTCTTAGTTACGATGGCATCCTGAAATACATTGAAATGCAAACTGAGAACGGGGCATCGGCAACAGAACAAAAGTGGGCAAATCAATATTCAAAATCCGTTATTTGCCCTGAATGTAACGGAGCCAGATTGCGCAAAGAATCGTTGCATTTCCGCATGCATGATAAGAATATTGCACAACTGTCAGCAATGGATATTGCTGAATTATCAGCATGGCTTGATAATGTAGAAGAATTTTTATCGGAAAAACAAAAAGCAATTGCCGTAGAAATTTTAAAAGAAATCCGGACACGACTGCAATTTCTGCTGGATGTAGGATTAAGTTATCTCTCACTAAACCGGAGTTCACAATCCCTTTCAGGTGGTGAGAGTCAACGCATCCGACTGGCTACTCAAATTGGTTCCCAACTGGTCAATGTACTTTACATACTCGATGAACCAAGTATCGGATTGCACCAACGGGATAACCAAAGGCTGATACATTCGCTGAAACAGTTACGGGATACAGGCAACTCGGTCATAGTAGTTGAACATGACAAGGATATGATGATGGCTGCCGATTATGTAGTGGATCTGGGGCCACAGGCCGGACGACTTGGTGGCGAAGTGGTCTTTTCGGGTACGCCTCAGGAAATGCTGCTGGCGAATACACTGACTTCAGATTATCTGAATGGTAAAAAACGCATTGAAATACCTAAAAAACTACGTCAGGGGAACGGAGAATCAATTACAATTAAAGGTGCCAGCGGCAATAACCTGAAGAATATAAATGTCACTTTTCCATTGGGCAAAATGATTTGTGTTACAGGCGTATCAGGTAGTGGAAAATCTACACTTATAAACGAGACTTTACAACCTATCCTCAGTCAGAGTTTTTATCATTCTCTACAGGATCCGTTGCCATACGATAGCATTGAAGGGTTGGAAAATATTGATAAAGTAGTAGAAGTAGATCAATCACCCATTGGTCGTACTCCTCGCTCAAATCCGGCTACCTATACCGGTGTCTTTTCTGATATACGAAATGTATTTGTAACATTACCTGAAGCAAAAATAAGGGGCTATAAACCCGGACGTTTCT